>ERZ777011.696-NODE-696-length-47587-cov-49.572709_pt1 | contig 47587 bp, 38 predicted proteins | sample MGYA00374964_ERZ777011 | MGnify/ENA primary metagenome ERZ777011 (study PRJEB29310, sample SAMD00008975) | mouse gut metagenome | study: EMG produced TPA metagenomics assembly of the Metagenome analysis of fecal microbiota from mouse which was promoted...
ATTGAATTTCAATTATTTCAAAGAACTCTTATGATTTTTTAGTGGACACTAATGAGTCCAAGTATGGCGTTATACTCGCCGATGGTCTGGAACTTATAGCGCATACCCACCATTTTGACAGTGTTGGCAACCTGCCGCTTGATGTCGCCGGAAGGGTCGATTTTCCTGATGGGCATATCGGGAGTGATTCTCTGACGCTCGGCGGTGTGAAGGTTGTATTTCCTCTCCAGCTCCCGGCAAATATCCTTACTTCGGTAGAAGTTGTTCCTGTCGGAAACAGCCTTGCCGTCAGTCCCCACACGGAGGGCGACTATATGGATATGGTGCCTGTCGATGTCCATGTGTTTGAAAATCAGATAAGGCATATCTCCCAGACCCATTTTCTGCATATATTCGTGGGCCAGTGCCGTATAGTCGGTGTCGCTCAGTCGGTCGTCGGGATGCGGATTGAGGGAAATGTGCATCATCGGCCTCTCGGTCTTAGTATGCGATGGCATCCAGCGCATGAAGTCCTCATATACCCGGTGGATGTTCACAGTGCCGGAGCCGTCATTATATATTTTGTTGGTGTCGAGCAACCGGCCTTTTTCCTTGTTGATTTTCTCCCCGTTATAGCAGATTGCGCCGTAAAGGGAGTTGCCTAACGAGATTTTTGCGACCATGCCTCGTCGAATTGCCGGGCCAGAGAGACTATCTCCATGCTGATTTTTACCAGCTCGGTGGTCTTCTGTTCCAGATTATACAGTGCTTTCATCGCCTTTCTCTCGTTGAAATTCTCCCTCAGTGTCTTCACGATCAAGGCGTATTCGACGCCGACGGTACGGTAAAGGGAGTTAAGGGAGGATAGTTTATCGATAAACACCCGTGTGTTCTCATCCATATAAAAGACCTTGAACGGCTTTTCAAACAGCACCATCTTGATGAACGCCGACATGGATTCTACCTGAACCTTATCATACATAGACATCAGTGTGGCCTGTTCGGTGGCAGTGAAGTTGACGGAACATCTGAAAACGGTGGTGTCGGCCTTCGGTTTTCTGCCGGCCCTCTTTCTATTGTCAGTCATAAGTCGTGCAATAAAAAGTGTAATCAAATCTGCGGAGCGCAGAATCGAGAATGGGGAGGGCGACTTCGGAGCCATCCCAACCCAAGCTCGCTTGGCAAGGGTGATGTGCTGCAAATTCCATTTGGTGCAGCACATCACATACCTTGCCATGCCAATGTTGGCATCGTAAATCGGTAAAAATCAGATGAAGCGAATGTATCCGTGCGCTTGCAATGAAATTCCGGCATCCTGTGGGTGGAATCCCGGAAATGGAGGGAACAATCAGTCGACGGAGAGGGTCGCAATGAGGGAAAAGCGGTCTCCCTGAGCGGCTGAAAAGCGTAATTCGGGAATGTGTTGCGTGTATCTGCGTAACAAAATCGGGGGCGGTTGGTTTGCCGAGGGTGGAAATCGCCGGCAATCGGTCGGCAATCGTCGGCACTTTCGGAAAACGGCAAATCTTTTTCTGAATGACCGTCGTTATGATTGCAGTTCCGGTCAGTCAAACGGCCGGTCATCCACTCCGAAGGAAGGATGTGCTGAAAGTCTTCCTTATGGCTGAAAGGTCATGCGAACATAAATATGAAAGTAAAGAAGAACAGACTTCCGGCTGTACCTCCATCCGGTCATTATGATGGCAGTAAGTTCATACTTCCTTACGAGTGGACAGATGAATGAATGTGTTTCTGTGTGTATTGAAGGTCGGCACAACGGCAGTTCATTCAGATGTATGCCTGAACATACGGAAATACGGATGTATGACTGTATGAGCATCTGAATGGCTGAAAGGTCAGACGCATGAACGTACTGATGTATTGATGTACTGACGTAAGGAAATACTGACATATTGATGTATTGACGTATTGACGTATTGATGTATTGACGTATTGACGTATTGATGTACTAACTGATTGCAGACCTCTTATTGATTGTATGCCGGAGTGAACGGGCTGGCGATTTTCAGTTCACTCCACGGATAAGCCGGACATGGTTATCAAGCCGGACATTCCACAAGGCACGGGACAAGTGCCGCACGGCTGATGCCGTATTACATTACCCAACCTCACAAATTATAAATGCAAGACCCGATTTATGTGGCTTTCGCCACACAGAAAGGGGGAGCCGGCAAATCAACCCTTACGACACTTGTTGCAAGCTACCTGCACTATGTCCTCGGAAAAAGGGTGCTGGCTCTCGACTGTGACCCCAGACAGCACAGTATGGTCGAGTACCGCGAGAAGGATAAGCTGCTGATACGTGAGAATCCCGTTGTTCACAGGCGTTTCACCAGATTCATGGAACAGTTCCGTGGAGACGCCTACGAGATTATAAAATGTTCTCCGTCCACAGCCCTTGACCTTGCGGAAAAAGAGATACAGAAAGGGGAACCGCCCGAATATGTTTTCTTCGACATCCCGGCCCTGCTCAACGAGACCGCCGACCGTTTCGACACACCCATGCGTCTCGCTGACAAGACACTTGTAAGGGAAATCGACCCGGCTCCGCTTGTGGTGAATACCGACCGCGAGGCTTTGATAAAAATGATCAGCAACCTGCTCAACAATGCCCGCAAATACGGAAAGTCAACCGTGCGCCTTTCCCTGACCAGGAATGATAAAGACTATGTGATAAAGGTGGCAAGCGACGGACCGAAAATCAAAACCGAAGACCGTGACCGTATATTCCTGGCTTTCTACCAGACCGATTCAGCCGCCGAGATAAAGAGCGGAGTCGGCATCGGGTTGCCATTGTCGCGTTCGCTCGCGGCACTCCTGGGAGGAAGCCTGGTGCTGGAAGACAATCCTTCGGAAACCGGCAACATCTTCACCCTGACATTGCCCATTGTCGAGCCGGTCGCAAGTGAGCCTGCACCCGACCCTGAAATCGGGGCATATATGCTGACTGCCGAATCAAACCAGGCCAAACGTCGCCCCGACGTGTTCAACATTCTCCTGGTCGAGGACAACGCCAACATTCTCAAAATCCTCTCAGAACAGCTCTCAAACTCATTCGTGGTCACCACCGCCCACAACGGAGTGGAGGCCTTGGAGAAGCTGAAGGTTAATCAACCCGACCTGATTCTGACCGACATAATGATGCCGGAGATGAACGGTCTGGAACTCTGTAACGCCGTCAAGTCTGATGTCAACCTGAGCCATATCCCGCTGGTGTTCATCACCGCCAAGAATGACCTGGAGAGCAAGATCCAGGGGTTGAAATATGGCGCGGAGGCGTATGTGGAGAAACCCTTCTCAATAAAATATCTGCGCCAGCTAATCAGCTCGATTCTCGACAACCGCCGACGCGAGCGCGAGGCGTTCACCAAGAATCCCTTCTACACCTCGGGCAACGCCCAGGTCGGGGAGGCTGACCGCGAATTCATAGAGCGGGCGCGCTCGCTGATTGAGGAACATATCTCCGACGAGAACCTCAGCGTCGACATCCTCTGCGAACAGCTCAACATGAGCCGTTCGGCTTTGCTCAGGAAAATCAAGTCGGTCTTCGGCCTCTCCCCCCATCGAAGTCATACGCACCATCAAGCTCAAGAAAGCCGCCGAGCTGATACAGGATGGCCGCTACCGCATCGGGGATGTCTGCTATATGGTCGGCATCGCAACCCCCTCTTATTTCAGCAAACTGTTCTTCAAACAGTTCGGGATGACACCCAAGGACTTCGAGAAACAATGCCGCTCAAAGGCCAAAGATGAGGACAAACAGTAATGTGTAGTCTCTTTTGGAGCGGAATTGCCATATTTTGGTTTGTTTGACATAGTTTTTCAAGGCATCAGAGACTAATTTTGTATCGTGTCCTGACAGCCATCAGTGATGGTCAGCGTCGCGACAAAACCTTGGTTGCCGATCATTCTATAAAATCAAACAAACTAATAATCATGAAATCTACAGTATTGACTTTCGTGGCCCTCGCAGCAGCCGCCAACCTCTGCGCCGCCGTGGAAATCGTTCCCATCGAGACAGACGCCACCGCCCTGGTCTACACCGTCGGAGATGACAGACGTCTCTATCAGTCTTATTTCGGGGAACGCCTTGATGATGCCGCCGAATACGCCAACCTCCCCAAAGGGAAAGAGGCCTACCTAACCCACGGCATGGAGGATTATTTCGAACCGGCACTCCACATCAACCGCACAGCCACCCCCAACTCCTCGACACTGCTCCGCTACAAAAGCCATGAAGTCATAGACCGCGACGGATACAAAGAGACCGTCATCACCCTTACCGACCCGGAATATGCCGATGTCGTGAAGCTCCATCTGGCCGCCTTCGGTCCCGAGAATGTATTCAAGTCATGGACTGAAATCACCAACAATGAGAAACAGCCCATCGAGCTTGAGAAATACGCCTCCTCGATGCTTCATCTCAACGCCCCCAAATACATACTGACACAGTATAGCGGCGAATGGGCCAACGAGGCCAACCAGCTCAGCCAGGAGCTGCATTACGGAAAGAAGGTAATCGACACGAAGCTCGGCACCCGCGCCGACATGCATGTCTCACCCTTCTTCCAGCTCTCACTCGGCGACCAGGCCACCGAGACCGAGGGGGATGTGCTTGTCGGAACACTCGGCTGGACCGGTAACTTCCGCTACGTCTTCGAGGTCGACAATCTCGGCGAACTGCGTGTGATAAGCGGCATCAACCCCTACTTCTCGTCATATCCTCTCGCCAAGGGTGAGACATTCGTCACTCCGGAATTCATCTTCACCCTCAGCGACAAAGGGACCGGAACCGCCAGCCGCAACCTCCACGACTGGGCGCGCAAACACCAGGTAAAGGATGGAGAAGGTAACCGCATGAGCCTGCTCAACAACTGGGAGGCCACCTATTTCGACTTTGACGAGGAGAAGCTTGTCAAGCTCATCGGCGAGGCAAAGGAACTCGGAGTCGACATGTTCCTGCTCGACGACGGATGGTTCGCCAACAAATATCCCCGCCACAGCGACACCCAGGGTCTCGGCGACTGGGACGAGACTGCCGACAAGCTCCCCAACGGCATAGGCCGTCTCACCGAGGAGGCCAAGAAGCAGGGTGTGAAATTCGGTCTATGGATAGAGCTTGAGATGGTCAACCCCAAATCGGAGCTTTACGAGAACCACAAGGACTGGGTCATCACCCTTCCCAACCGCGACGAATATTATTTCCGCAACCAGCTGGTGCTCGACCTGTCAAACCCCAAAGTGCAGGATTATGTGTTTGATGTGGTTGACAACCTTATGACCAAATATCCCGACATCGCCTACTTCAAATGGGACTGCAACAGCCCTATCACCAACATCTACTCCAACTACGAGGGTAAAAACCAGGAGAAGCTTTATGTCGACTATGTGCGCGGACTCTACAAGGTGCTTGACCGCATCAAGGCCAAATATCCCGACCTCCCGATGATGCTATGCTCCGGAGGAGGTGGCCGTACCGACTACGAAGGTCTGAAATATTTCACCGAAATGTGGCCCAGCGACAACACCGACCCCATCGAACGTCTCTTCATCCAGTATGGCTACTCTCAGGTGTTCCCCGCCAAAGTGCAGTGCGCACATGTGACCACCTGGAACAAGAAGGCTCCCATAAAGTTCCGCACCAATGTCGCAATGATGGGTAAGCTTGGCTTCGACCTCAACCTCCATGACCTCAGCGCCGACGACCTTGCCTTCTGCAAGCAGTCAATCAAGGAGTACAACCGACTGAAGCCTGTAATCCTCGACGGCGACCAATACCGTCTCGTCTCACCCTACGAGGGGAATCATACCGCCACCATGTTTGTCGACAAGCAGGACCGGAATGCCGTGGTGTTCGCCTTTGACGTGCATCCCCGCTACAACGAGAAACTTGACAATATCAAGCTTCAGGGTCTGAACCCCAAGGCTACCTATTCCGTGCGTGAAATCAACCGCGCCGACTGCTCGTCCGACAACAATCCCAAAACATACTCAGGCCAGTACCTGATGACTGTCGGTCTGCCATTGTTCACCAACAACGACCTCTCAAGCCGTATCTATGAACTCAATCAACAATAAGTACATTCAAAGGTAAAAAACAATATTTTTTTCAGGTTAAGATTTCAGGTCAGAAATGTGAGGGTAACGGGGGATGAGACATCCCCCGTCCCGGTAGAAAATTGCCGCATCCCGCAAGCCAGTCATAATGCCACGCGGGATGCGGTTTCCTTGTTCCCGAAAAAAAGCTAACTTTGCACTATGGAGACAACCATCTACATCGAGACCGACAGACTCATCCTGCGTGGCTGGAAAGAAACCGACCGCGAGGTGTTCGCCATGATGAATAGTAATCCGAATGTGATGCGCCATTTCCCGGCCATACTTGACCGGGAGGAATCTGACCGTTTCATATCCCGCATCACCTCCGAACTGGAAGAATATGGCTATGGGCTGTTCGCTGTTGAACTAAAGGATTCGGGTGATTTCATAGGATATGTGGGATTCCACCGGTTCTGTTTCGATGTCCCATTCTCTCCCGGCTGGGAAATTGGATGGCGTCTGTCTGACAGACACTGGCACAAAGGGTACGCGACCGAAGCGGCAACGGCATGTATCGCATACGCCCGGCAACGGGGACTGTTCAAGCGGTTATATTCCTTCACCGCCGTTCCCAACACCCCTTCTGAAAATGTGATGAAACGTGTCGGGATGACAGCCCGAGGACGTTTCCAGCATCCATCCTTGCCCGCTGGCCACCGGTTGCAGGAACATCTGCTCTACGCTATTGATTTATAAAACTATCGAAATGTGTGATATCATACAATGTGGCAGCAATGATTATGCGGAGCTTGTCGGGATATGGGAACGTTCGGTCCGCGCCACCCACGACTTTCTGACCAACGAGGCGATTGAGGAAATCAAAAAGATACTCGTGCCGGAATACTTCCCGCAGGTAGAACTTTACGCCACTTTAGACAATGGAGCCCTGACCGGATTCATAGGCGTGTCAGGAGAAAAGATTGAGATGCTTTTTGTCGACAGCTACTATCTCAGGCAAGGCATCGGCTCCCGATTGATTGACTTCGCCATCAGTAAAGGAGCGGTGACGGTCGATGTCAACGAGCAGAACCCCTCGGCTTTGGATTTCTACACGGCAAAAGGATTCCGGACAATCTCCCGCGACGATGTTGACGATGCCGGAAGGCCATACCCCATAGTACACCTCTCTCTATAGCCCCCCGCCACACACGAAGCCAACGATAAACGCGACATACATTCAACGATATATATTATACACTTTTTCTGTATTCATAGTGTAAACCCATATATATCAACTGACAAATGGCTTCGATTAAACTAAAATTCCGTCCTTCGACCGTAACAGGCAACCAAGGCACCCTCTATTACCAGATCATCCACAAAAGAAGAGTAAGACAGCTCATCTCGGATTACCGCATCTTTCCAACAGAATGGGACGAGGACCGTTCGACGGTTTCAACAGAGCTTGACAGCGAACGCAAGAGGTTAATCCTCTCGATCCGTCAAAACATAAAATGGGATATGGAACGGCTGTCTCGAATCGACCGTCGTCTGGATGCCGACGGCCTCCCCTACACAGCCGACGATGTGGTGGAGGAATTCCTTCGTTACACTGACGAGTATTCGATGTTCCACTTCATGGAGAAGGTCATCGTCAAGCTTAAAGAGAACGGCAAAGAGAGGACAGCTGAGACCTACCGCACCACCCTCAACAGCTTCCGCAAATTCCGCAATAACCAGGACCTGATGATTGATTCCCTTTCATCCGACATAATGGAGGATTACGAGGCATGGCACAAAGAGAAAGGTAACGCCCCCAACACCATCTCCTTCTATACCCGTATCCTGCGGGCCGTCTACAACCGGGCTGTAGAACAAGAAATCATCGAGAACCGCCATCCTTTCAGGCACGTCTATACCGGAATAGACAAGACCGTCAAACGAGCATTGCCATTACCACTGATAGGAAAAATAAAGAAGCTCGACCTGTCACGCAACCCCGCCTTGGATTACGCCCGCGACATGTTCATCATGAGCTTTTACCTCCGGGGCATGAGTTTCATCGACATGGCCTATCTGAGGAAAACCGACCTCAGGAACGGCTATGTGACCTATCGGCGGCGCAAGACAGGTCAGCAACTCATCATCGAATGGACAAAGGAAATGCAGGTAATCCTTAACAAATATCCTGAGAACTGCAACAACTACTTGCTTCCAATCATCAGGAAATCCGGGGCCAATGACCGTTGCACCTACCGCAACACCGGTTACAATATCAACCGCAATCTGAAAAAAATAGCCGTGATGACAGGTATCTCGATTCCACTCACCCTGTATGTTGCCCGTCACAGCTGGGCCTCAGCCGCGAAATCGAAAGGTATCCCCCTGAGCGTCATAAGCGAAGGTATGGGACATGAGTCGGAGACCACCACCAGAATCTATCTCGCCAGCCTTGACACCGCCCTGGTAGACAAAGCCAATGCACTGATTCTTAAATCACTATGAACCGAGGGCAATATCTTTTCATCTTCTCACGGGCTCCTTAGCCTCGGTCAGGATACCCCCAGCAATTCGATTTCAAAGATGAGTGTGGAGCCGCCGGGGATGCCGGGCTGACTGAGACGACCGTAGCCTTGTGAGGCCGGAATGTAGATTTCCCATTTGTCCCCGACATGCATCTGCTGTAAGGCGATGATCCAGCCCGGAATCAACTCGCGCAGGCGGAAAGCGGGGGCCACTCCCCCTCGGCTGCTGTCGAATGTCTTGCCGTTGATGGTCTTCCCGACATAATGGACTGTCACCACGCTACCCGGGTTGGGCATCGCGCCTTTGGGGTTGCCGTTTTTGACAACCTTGTATAAAATCCCTTTGTCGAGGGATTTCACTCCCGGCTCATTCGCCTTGTCAGCGAGCCATTGCTGGTTCTTCTCTATGTATTCCTGTTTTGCCATTGTGAGTGTTGACCGGTGGTTTGATATTTGACATACCCGTCGGACGGGCGGTTTGTCTCGGCGACTGCAAAGTTATAAAATTTCATCCATTCTGTCGGCATCTTTTCAACCGGCCGACATACGATTTGTTCAGCCGGGCGCGTTATATTTATTGTATGCTATCCATCCGTAACACAACATCACTCTCAGTCAAGGCCACCCGGGCTGTCTTAGCCGCCATCGTGGCGTTCTCGCTGGCAATCGCTTTCTCAGGCTGCCGGGGTGCGAAACTCTCTGTCGCCAACGAGCAGTTTGAGCGCGGGGAATATTTCGAGGCACAGAAGACCTACCGCAAGATTTACAACAAGCTCACCAAACGAGAGGAGCGACCCCAGCGTGGAGTCGTGGCCTACCAGATGGGGTTGTGCTACGAGAAACTCGGCATGAGCGCCCGCGCGTCGGCGGCATTCGCCAACGCCATACGCTACCAGTATCCCGACTCCACCGCCATACTCCTGATGGCTAAATCGCTCCAGGAGGAGGGGAAATACGCCCAGGCAATCAAGGCCTATGAGGATTACCTGCGCCTCGACCCTGAGTCACCGGCTGCCCAGACCGGCCTGTCGGGTTGTCGCTGGGCCTTGAACCAGAAGGGCCATCCGACCCGCTATGTGGTCAAGCAGTCGAAGCTCTTCAACTCGCGCCGCGCCGATTACGCCCCGATGTTCCTTGACCGCGCCACCGCAGATGTCCTCTACTTCACCTCGACCAACGAGAAGGTCACAGGGGACCGCAAGAGTGAAATCACCGGCATGAAGAAGGGGGACATATGGATGGCGCGTAAGAATGAGAAGGGTGAATGGCTGCGCCCCGAACCTGTCGAGGGTGAGCTGAACACCGAAATGGACGAAGGGGTATGCTCTTTCACCCCCGACGGCTCCACGATGTATCTCTCCCGGGCGAGACGCGAACCCAACGCGGCGACATCCGTGGAGATTTTCACCTCTCAGCGTTCCGACGCGAAATGGAGCGCGCCGGTGAAACTCGATATCATCAACGACACGGTATCGGCTCTCGGTCATCCGGCTGTCAGCCCTGACGGACAGTGGCTTTACTTCTCCTCCGACATGCCCGGCGGTTCGGGAGGAAAAGATATCTGGCGCATCAACCTGCTCGACCGTGTAGGGTCGCTCGAAAACCTCGGCGAGTTTATCAACACACCCGGCGACGAGATGTTCCCCTATGTCCGCACCGACTCGATTCTGTATTTCGCCTCCGACGGCCATCCCGGTTTCGGAGGGCTTGACCTCTTCAAGGCCACCCTCACCCCCTCGGGGGGATGGAAGGTGGAGAACATGGGGCAGCCCGTCAACTCCGCCGCCGATGATTTCGGCATCACTTTCGGAGAGGGGGAATCAGGATTCCTCTCCTCCAACCGTGGTGACGGCCGTGGCTACGACCATATCTATTCATTCATACTGCCTGACCTTGAGATATGGATTTCCGGATGGGTTCTCGACCGCGACGAGGAACCGGTGCCAAACGCCGTGATACGTATCATCGGCAAGGACGGTTCCAACCAGAAAGCTGTCGCCAAACCTGACGGCTCTTTCCGCTTCCCCCTCCAGCGTGGGGTGCAGTATGTGATGCTCGCCGGAGCAAAGGGTTACCTCAACGCCAAACAGGAATTCACCTCAGACACCGCCGAGGAGGATGCCGAATACGGGGTTGACTTTATCCTTGCCTCAATCAACAAACCTGTGGTCATCGACAACATCTTCTATGACTTCGACAAGGCCACATTGCGTCCCGAGTCAAAGGAAGCCCTCGACGAGATGGCCCAGGTCATGCGTGACAATCCCAACATCACCATAGAGATGGCATCACATACCGACCGTATGGGTACAGAGGAATACAACATTAACCTCTCGGGCCGACGCGCCAAATCGGTCATCGACTACCTGATTTCTGTAGGGATAAAGCCTGACCGCCTGCAATCTCAGGGTTACGGCAAAAGCCGCCCGAAGACTATCACCAAGAAACTCGCCCGTCTGTATCCTCAGTTCAAGGAGGGTGACACCCTGACTCCCGAATTCATCGAGACCCTTTCGGAAGAGGACGCGGCGGTGGCCGACCAAATCAACCGCCGCACCGAGTTCCAGGTGCTTTCGATTGACTACCAGATGTATTGACATGCAGTTCCGCACCGAAATATCTCCACTTCCCGACCTGCGGGGTGCCATAGACCACTCATCCCGTGTGTGGACCATCGGCTCATGCTTCGCCGACAACATCGGTGACCGTATGCTGGCTGAGGGATTTGACATCGAGGTAAACCCGCTTGGCACACTCTACAACCCTCTGAGCATCCTCAACTCCATCGCCGCGTTGGTCGAAGGGAAGGTCTACACCCCTGCCGACTTCTTCCCCCACGAAGGTAAATTCCGCAGTTACGATTTCCATTCCATATACTCGCGTCCCACCGCCGAAGAGGCCGCCGAGCTTGTCAACAGCCGTCTCACACAACTCCACGAAGGGTTGCAGCAGTTATCCACACTTATCCTCACATTCGGGTCGGCCCGTTGTTTCCGCCTGAAATCCACCGGACAGGCGGTCGCCAACTGCCACAAACAGCATCCCGACCTATTCCGTGTCGATGACCTGTCGGTCGAGACATGTGTCGAGGCCATATCGGAGACGATTTCACTGATGACGCGGGTATGCCCTGAACTGTCGCGGGTGATACTGACCGTCAGCCCCATCCGTCACAAGACATACGGACTTCATACAGACAAGCTTTCCAAAGCCACGCTGCTGCTTGCCTGCGAGCGTGTCCGCCAGTCCGACCCGAGTCTTATACTATATTTTCCCTCATATGAGATAATGATGGATGACCTGCGTGACTATCGATTCTACGCATCCGACATGGTTCATCCTTCGGAGGTGGCGGTAGATTACATCTACGACCTCTTTTCCCGCACATTCTATTCAGACCCGACCATCAGGGAGGCGGCTTCCCGCCTCCGCGCCTTCCGCCGCACTCTTCACCGGCCTCATTGACCATTGCTTTTGATATACTTGACGACCCGGCGCCCCGGAGTCTTGTCTGTTATAGGAAAAATGGATAATTGGATTTGGCGGGGTCGGGGGATTATCGTAATTTTGCGGGTGATTTTTTAAGGAGACAGACACAAATGTTCGAGGATTTGATTCCGCTGACCGACTCGCGGTCACTTTCCGATGCTCCACGCACCGTTTTCTTTGCATTGCGCACCGCCACGGGTGACGGTCACCGCTTCATTCCTGAGCTATACCGTCGGGGTGTGCGCCATTTCGTCGTAGAGAATGGTCACCTCCCCGCCGGAAGTACCACTGATTTCCCTGACGCGGAATTTGTCGGGACGGAATCCCCCTTGAAGACCCTCCAGGAGTCCGCTTCGCTCAGACGTCGCGGTTTCGAGGGGAAAGTAATCGGCATCACCGGAAGCCGTGGAAAGACGATGGTCAAGGAATGGCTCGGGGCGCTGATGTCTCCCGAATGGCGCATATGCCGCAGCCCGCGAAGCTACAACTCCCAGATTGGTGTCCCGCTCTCGATGTGGCGGCTATCCTCACGCGACAATCTCGGCATCTTCGAGGCGGGAATCTCGCGGTGTGGAGAGATGGAGACCCTGGCCGAAATGATTCGCCCTGACATCGCCGTCATCACCAACATCGGTCCCGAACATGCCGATGGTTTCGACTCGGAAGAGGTAAAAATCAACGAAAAGCTTCTGCTTGCCCGTGACGCGGAGACACTGGTATATTGTGGCGACAACCCAGCGCTACTCCACGCGGCCAGGGAATGTTACCCCGACAAACATCATTTGTCATGGAGCATCGGAGGGGCCAACCCGGACTCACCGCTCCAGGTAGACATCGCGCCGCTCAGCCATGACAAGACCGAACTCACATACCGATATGAGGGTGGAGAACCTGTGGCTGTCACCCTCCCCTTCAATTCCCGCTGGCAGTTAGAGAACGCTGTCACTGCCCTGGCCACGATGCTCGCGATGGGATATGACCACGCGACCATCTCCTCACGTCTCGCGCAACTGTTACCTGTCGGGACGCGCCTGCAGGTGAGCGCGGGAGTCAATGACTCCATGATTGTCCATGACGACTATACCTGCGACCTTTCATCCCTCTCTATTGCACTCGACTTCACCCGTCGCCGTCTCACCTCCGGCCGCAGTCTGACCGTCATTCTCTCTGACATCGACCCGGAAGGGGAATCATTGGCAGACACATACCGCGACGCGGGGGAAACCCTGCGCCTGCGCGGTGTAAGCCGTCTGATAGGTATCGGGGAGGAGATTTCGCGCCATTTCGAATCAATCGGCATACCGGGCCAGTGCTACCCCTCCACCGAGGCTTTTCTCCGTGAAGTCACTCCGACCGACTTCAATTCCGAACTGATTCTGGTGAAGGGTTCCCCGGCATTCGATTTCGGCAAGATAGTCAACCATCTCGAAGCCAAGACCCACGAGACGGTGCTGGAGGTCAACCTCGACGCGATGGTCGACAACTTCAACTTCTTCCGCTCACATCTCAAACCCACGACCGGCCTGGTCGCCATGGTCAAAGCCTCGGGCTACGGGGCCGGTTCGCTCGAACTGGCCAAGACACTTCAGGCCCACGGCGCCGCATACCTCGCTGTGGCTGTCGGCGACGAAGGAGCAGAACTACGCAAGGCGGGAATCACGATGCCCATCATGGTGCTGAACCCGATGGTGCTGAACTACACCCAGCTTTTCGACAACAGGCTTGAACCTGAGATTTTCAGCTTCGAGTCGCTGGATGAAATCATTTTCGAAGCACGACGCGCCGGCATCACCGGCTATCCCATCCATCTGAAACTCGACTCGGGCATGCACCGGCTCGGTTTCCGCGAGGAGGAGCTACCGCGCCTGCTGAAACAGCTTGACGCCCAGAAAGAGGTGACCGTGAAATCGGTATTCTCCCATCTGGCCACAGCCGACTGCCTCGACCAGGATGAGTTCACCCGTTTCCAGCTCGACTACTACACCCGCTGCGCCGACAAGATTGTCAGCCATTTCCCCCACAAGGTGCTGCGACATGTCCTCAACACAGCCGGCATACTCCGTTTCCCTGAATACCAGTTCGACATGGTGCGACTCGGGATAGGACTTTACGGCATACCGGTCATAAACAACGGTTCGGAGGACGCGTTGCGGCCAATATCATCACTGAGATCGGTCATCATCGCCCTGCGCCATTGGGAGCCCACGGAAACCGTGGGTTACGGACGATGGGGGGTATTGAACCGCCCGAGCGTGATAGCCACCGTACCGATTGGCTATGCTGACGGATTCAACCGTCATTGCGGACGGGGGAGCTGGAAGGTGTCGGTCAACGGCCATCTCTGCCCCACTGTCGGCAACATCTGTATGGACACCTGCATGATTGATGTCACCGACGTGCCGGATGTGCAGACCGGTGACCCTGTGGTGATTTTCGGGCCTGACAATCCCGCGACTGAGATGGCCGAGTTGCTTGGCACAATCCCGTATGAATGCCTTACGGCAGTCTCGCCGCGTGTACGCCGCGTCTATTTCCGTGAAAGCTGACAGCCAGGTTATCCTCAGGGATTCAGCAGGTCGGGATTGAAGAAGTCCATTATCGAACGGGAATGGGATAGCAGCAACTCCGCAGGGCCGCCCGCGTCAATCTGTGCCCCCGCCTCATACGCCGATATGGCCTCGCCGCGTCGACCGGCTTTCCAGAGTATCTTTCCCTTCTCGGCGAGGAGCAATCCGCGTTCCGAGTTTGTCTCTGCCTCGTTCCACAGAGCGGCGATGGCTTCCAGTTGGTCATCCACACCTTTTCCGGCGATTGTTTGTTTAATATTTTGAGGTGTCAGCATAATTTCGTATTTTCGTGGCTATATTGCGTTGCCTTGTGAAACGACGCAGCCTTGATGCTACGCCGATGCAAATATAACTATAAAACTTGAAACCCAATGAGGAGCCTGACAATAATCGCCACCCTGCTTCTATCCATCTTCATAGCGAGAGGCGCGGATCCGACCGACACGTCATATTCATTCCAGCAATGCGAAGGTTCGGCGATGCCATATCCCGTGCCTGCCGAGTCGGTGACGCTCCCCGACTCGCTGACGGCGGTGTTCATCAACCATGTCGGCCGCCACGGGGCGCGTTTCCCATCCTCACCCAAGAATGTCACCACCCTCATCCGGGAACTTGCCAAGGCTGATTCAGCCAAGGCATTAACCCCGGCCGGAGAGGAGCTTCTTACCCTGGCGAAGTTTGTCAGCGAGACCTCCCGCAACCGTTGGGGCGCACTCGACTCCCTCGGGATGGCCGAACAGAGAGGTATAGCCTCTCGGATGTTCCGTAACTACGGGATGCTCTTCAACGATACCCGTGTCAACGCCATCAGTTCCTATTCACCGCGTTGCGTGATGAGCATGTATGAGTTCACCCATCAGCTCGACCGTCTCAACAACCATATTGAAATCACCACATCGTCAGGACGGCAGAACTCCCCGCTTATGCGTCCCTTCGACCTCCACCCCGACTTTATCGAATGGGTAAAGAACGGCGACTGGAAAGCAGCCTACGAAATGCAGTTCGAGACGATGATGCCCACGGCTCCCGCCCGCAAGCTTTTCAAGGGTGAATACGCCAAGGAGATGACAAACGACGATGCCCGTAAGGTTTCATTCCACGCGTTCAAGCTGCTTCAGGGGCTTTCTGCGATGGGACTCCCCTCAAAAATGGAGAGATATTTCACCCGCGAAGAGGCCAACCAGGCCTGGAGCTGCACAAACCTCTCCCACTATCTTGAGCGGACAGCCTCCACCCTCTCTACCCTCCCGGCTGAAATCGCCGCACCGCTGCTGACCGACCTTCTCACCACAGCCGAAGCCGCCGTGGAGGGGAAACAGCAATATGCCGTGATGCTGCGGTTCGGCCATGCCGAGACCCTGATGCCATTGCTGTCACTAATGCATCTCGACGGATGCTATTACCTCACCAACTATTTCGACACAGTGGCCCTCCACTGGAAAGACTTCCATGTGGTGCCGATGGCTTCCAATCTCCAGATGATTCTGGTGAAAAGCAAGTCAGGAAAGATGTATGTGCGTTTAGACCTCAACGAGCGGCCTATCCCCCTCCTCCCCGGGTCGGATATCATTTACACCCCATGGGAGCAGGCCCGGGAATACCTGTTACGCTGCATACCCCTTCATCTGCGCCCGTAACAGGCCGGAGGAGGGTTTGCGAAGACGCAGTACCCGCTTCGTAGCGGTGCCTTGCGAGCTGTTGCGGAGATTGACCGTCAGCAGTCCGTCGAGACCTGCCAGACGGCTCTTCACCTCATTCATCAGTTCATCCAGCGAGGCGTTGCCTGAAAGGGTGACGGTCATTACCTGACGGCCTATGGCCATCACATTCACGAATACGGTGTCTGAGTTTTTTACGGAGAAAGAATTGTCCATGACTATATCTTTTTGATTTATACTGCAAAATTATATGACAGCCGGGCAACAGGATTGCCCATCGAAGTTAAACAACATCAAAAACAGCGACAACGACATAGATTATGAGCGACAACAACAACCATCCCCTCGGAGAAGCCCCCTGGTTTCATGTGATACTTTCCACCGGTCTCGGCACAGGTTTCTGTCCCGGCGCACCGGGGACGGCAGGCGCGTTTCTCGGACTGCTCATATGGTACGGACTTTCATTCCTGGTCAGCGTCTCCACCCTTTTCTGGATTACCCTCGGGCTGGTTATAGTAACCACGGTGGTCGGGGCATGGACCTCGAAAGTGATGGAACGATACTGGGGTGAAGACCCCCGCACAGTCGTGATAGATGAATTTGTCGGCACATGGATTCCATGTCTGGTGGCCGGAGTGGGCGGTGCTCCCCTCATGACCGGAATACTTGGGCTGTTCGGCTTCGCCATGTTCCGTGTCATAGACATTGTGAAGACCCCGCTCTGCCGCAAGCTCGAACGGGTGCCTGACGGGTGGGGAGTCATGCTTGACGATGTGCTCGCCGGATTCTACGCCCTGATACTCACCCTCTTGCTGCGCTACATCCTCCTCGGCTCTCTGGCAGGCATAATCTGAGTATTTACATCGTATAAATGAGTTATGGCCAAGACAGACAATAAACCCATTATGCCCAACGCTGATATGAATTTTATATTCAGAGCGATATAATTCGTCAACGAGTCGTTGACGAAATTTAATATGCTTACAGACTTCGGCATCGATGAAAAGTTGCTTCCACCATATAGTGGTCCCGCAAATGCAATATTTAAAAAGTTCGTATGATTTCAGATTTATCGGCAAGAAAATTACGACTGAAAAACAATTGGAAAATGGGCTTGGGATTTTGTCTTTTGCGATTCTATAATTCTCCCATAAATTCGATAAAAAAAATGTGATTAGCCGCTGAACCATTTTTCGGGAAGGTGTGTTTTATTAATGTCAAGGGACGAATGAGGAACGTCCCGATGACATACACGTTTCTACTGCCTTTATTTAATGAAAGGGAAATTTGGAATTTTAATGGTGATAGCGGTGTTCTGTCTCCCGGGAGTTGCATCCGGGGAGACAGGCTCCAGTGTCTTATCCTTAGCTGACAAGCTCGACAGCATTGGCCATTTCGCCGCCTCGGTACGCTACGCCGTCTCACTACCGATGGTGGATGACGATGTGGTCTACTCTCTTGATCTGGCGACCTCCCCCGACCCCGGGGATCCGCTGTTGGGAACAGACTACCTGATTGACTGGAAACTGCCCGTTGAATCCGGGACATCCGAGGGTTTCACGGCCTACTTCAACGGCCACCACTACCGTTACCGCGACCATCGCCTGCAAGAGAATCATTTCCAATGGGACTCAATCCCCTTCCTGACATCTGCGGGAGGGATACAGCGCAACGGCCAGTTCGTCAACCTGCTTCCGTTCAGCCTTGCGCGACAGCTTCGCGAAATGGAGGCAGACTCCACCTACACCGTCATCCTCTCGACCGGAACAGCCGAGGGGAAAGCAGCCGACATTCTCCGTGCCTCCCGACATATCAACGGACTTGAAAGCCAACAGATAGAGCTTGCCCTGGAGAGCCCATCGGGGCTACCGCTGAAAATCTCGGTGCTTTACAATCCCGGACTGCTAGGGGAGCAGGAGGTAAATGCCACTTACAATTACTCCCCCTCCCCCGATATCGAAGCGGTGACATCCGAGGAGGCCCTTATGGCGCGGTATCCGGAGGTGTTTGAGAAATACAGGGTCAGCAACTACACGGTGGAGAATCTGCGTGGAGTCGCGCTCCCCGGATTCGCCCTCCCGACCCCGACCCGCGAACGTTACCTCCACAACAAGGGGGAAAGCTTCCCCTCCCCCACAATCATCGCCGTCCTTGATCCGGATGTGGCCTCAACCCCGTCCGTAATCACCATCCTCAGGGAGACCATCGACTACCTGCCGCGCCAGACCGGTCTGATATTGATGTTCACCGGAAATGACATCGACCGGATAGAACCACTTACCGGCAGTGCGCGTCCCGGCGAGGTGGTATTGACCTCCGCCACACCCTTCATCCGTGACTGTGGCATAAACGCCTATCCTACAATCATCCTGTGCAACTCCTCAGCGACTGTCGCGGATGTGATTCTGGGCGCGAGGGCTTCTCTCGCCGATGACCTGCTCCAGGGAGCCGCCCTGCTGAAATAAAGGCCACACGACGGAATGAACCACTTGGCCAACAATCTGTTTTTAAAGAAAAAAACGACCTGAATAACTAAAATCGTCTATATATGGAAACCATCTACTTCAAAGGTTCCCCCTGCCACACCTACGGGACCATGCCTCGCGTCGGGGAGAAAGCCCCCTGTTTCAACTTCGTCACCCCCGAACTCAAGGAAATCCAGTGCGCCGATCTGAAAGGACGCCGCGTTGTGCTTAACATCTTCCCGAGTCTCGACACCGATGTCTGCGCCGCCTCCGTGCGCCGTTTCAACCAGGAGGCCGCCAACCTCGAGAACACCACCGTGTTGTGTGTCTCGATGGATCTCCCCTTCGCCGCCGGACGCTTCTGCACCATCAACGGCATCAAGGATGTCACCCCCGCCTCAGCCTTCCGCTCCCCGATGTTCGCCGAGAAGTATGGTCTCCAGATTGTCGACGGCCCCTTGGCCGGACTCCTCGCCCGCGCGGTGATTGTGCTTGATGAAGACCGCAACATCATCTATTCAGACCTGGTGGAGGAAATCACCGATGAACCCAAATATGAGGAGGCCATCGCCGTTCTCAAGGAGAAGAAATAATCCGGGCATAAACCGGAACGTAGCGGGGCGTGGCATCTGTCGCGTCCCTTTCTCATATATCCGTTTGACGGAACAACACAAAATTGCTACCTTTGCATCCGATGAGCAAGAAATCCAAAAACAGTTCCGGAGAACCGGAAAAGACCAATGCCGCCCGGCTTCTCGACAAGGCCGGAATCCCTTACAAGCTGGTTCCATATGAGGTGGACGAGAATGACCTTTCGGCCACCCATGTTGCCGACACACTCGGCGAGGATGTCGCCATGGTGTTCAAGACCCTCGTGCTTCACGGCGACCGCACCGGCGGAGGGGGTTACTTCGTCTGTGTCATCCCCGGCGCGGAGGAGGTAGACCTGAAGAAAGCCGCCAAAGCCGCCGGAATGAAAAAAGCCGAGATGATTCCGATGAAGGAGCTGTTGCCCCTGACAGGGTATATCCGTGGCGGCTGCACCGCCATCGGCATGAAGAAACCCTTCCCGGTCTATTTCCACTCCACGGCCACCGGTTTCGACCGGATTTTTGTCAGCGCGGGACAGCGCGGACTCCAGCTCGAACTTTCCCCCTCCGACCTTATCGGTTATGTGAAAGGGGAAGTGGCAGACCTCATCAAAGATTAATCCCCGACATCTATGAACACCTTCGGCAACATCTTCCGCCTTACCACCTTCGGGGAATCACACGGCCCGGCCATCGGAGGAGTCATCGACGGACTCCCCGCCGGATGCAGGATTTCCCTGCGGGAAGTGCAGGACGCGCTTGACCGCCGCCGTCCTGGCTCCTCGGCCAATGTCTCCCCCCGCCGTGAGCCTGACCGTCTTCAGGTTCTTTCAGGGGTGATGGCTGTCGACCCGGAGGGGAATCCCGGGGAACTGCGGGAGGACACCGATATGGTGGTCACTCTCGGGACACCGGTTGGATTCATCATCCCCAACCTCGATGCCAGGCCGGGAGCCTATGATCATCTGCGCGACCTGTACCGTCCCAACCATGCTGATTTCACCTATGACCGCAAATATGGTCTGCGCGACTGGCGCGGCGGAGGAAGGAGTTCCGGACGAGAGACTGCAGCGCGTGTGGTGGCGGAATCATTCGCGACTCAATTGCTTGAGACAAAAGGGATAACCGTCTGCGCTGATGTCACCGCCATAGGAGGTTGCGACAATCCGGAGGAATTCGACCGCATCCTACGGGAAACTCGCGAGACGGGGGACTCTGTAGGGGGAATCGTGACATGCCGCGTGAACGGTGTCCCCGCCGGACTTGGTGAGCCGGTCTTCGGGAAACTCCAGCAGATGCTTGCCTCGGCGATGCTATCAATCGGAGGAGTCCACGGATTCGAGTATGGCGACGGTTTTGGCCTCTGCGCGATGCGAGGGAGTGAGGCCGCTGACCAGATTCAACCCCAAGGGTTCCTCTCCAACCATTCCGGGGGGATTCTCGGAGGAATCTCCAACGGGGAGGAGATAATCTTCCGCGTGGGTTTCAAACCGACACCTTCCATATCGCGTCCGCTCCGGACTGTCGACAGCCAAGGGAATCCCTCGGAGATTGTCACCAAAGGGCGGCACGACCCCTGCATAGCCCTGCGCGGAGCCGAGGTGGTAAAGGCGATGGCATCGGTGGTGATGCTTGACGCGTGGCTTATGAACCTGTCCGCCAAGAATTTCTGATGGGACGCTATTACAAAGAATACGCTGATTTCCTCGCCGGGCATTTCCCGGGACGGAAGATGCAGAAACTGACCGTGGACGCTGGATTCAGCTGCCCGAACCGCGACGGCACCCTATCCACCGGGGGATGCGCCTACTGCAACAACAACTCCTTTTCCCCCGGAAGCCACGAGGGGCGAACCCGTCTCTCTGTCGCGCGTCAGATTGAGGAAAGCAAGATTTTCTTCCGCCGGAAATATCCTGCGATGCGCTATCTGGCTTATTTCCAAAGCTACACCAACACCCACGGCGAACTGTCGCGACTGCTCGGACTTTATGATGAAGCCCTTGCCGGGGAAGGGGTTGACGGTCTGATAATCGGCACACGTCCCGACTGTCTTCCACAGCCGCTCATTGACGCGCTCGCGATGCGCCACAGGTCGGGACAGTGGATAATGGTGGAACTTGGAGCTGAAAGTTCCCACGACATCACACTCAACCGTGTCAACAGATGCCACTCCTGGCAGACCACCGTGGATGCCGTAAACCGGTTGCGTCAGGCCGGGTTGCCTGTCGGGCTTCACCTCATAATGGGGCTGCCGGGAGAGACCCGTGAGATGATGATGGAGACCGTCAGGCGGGCCGCCATGCTCCATCCCGACACTATAAAATTCCATCAGCTCCAGATTATCGAGGGTTCCACTCTCGCCCGCGAATGGAAAGAGGAGCGACGGTTCGAGCTTTTCACCCCCGAGACCTACCTTCCACTCTGCCGCGACATTATTTCGGAGATGAACCGCCTGTCTCCATCCACTGCCATAGAACGCTTCACCTCCCAGGCTCCCGCCGACCTGCTTGTCGCTCCCCGCTGGGGACTTAAGAATTACCAGTTCGTCAATCTTCTCCATAATCTCCTGGCCGGCCGCTGATACAATCCCGTTTTTTCATACGCTCCGGAAAACGTTGAAAAAATACGCCTTTAAACCCTGCATTCCCGCGAACTTTTGATGTTACAATTCCGTTTCAATACCAAAAGGGATGTCTAACCCACAAAACCAGAGGTTATGAAAACGAAACACTTGTCACACAGCATTGTCGCCCTCGTCCTGACATTAATCTTCGCCGGAGTCTGCGCGGCTCAGACCGTGCGTGGCGAGGAAATCCCCAAGGACGACAGTAATAAATATGCCTCCGTTGTCGATAATCCGGCAATGTTTACCGGAGTCGGCCCTGTGGTCTCAGGTTCAGTGGACTACGCTGCACTCCCCACAAAGGCACGCAAATTCCTCGAGAAGCATTGCGACGGCCACGCCGTTGTGAAATGTGAGAAAGAATTTACTTCAGGGGAGTTCGAGATACAGCTCGCCGACGGCATAGAATTTGAATTCGACTCCAAAGGCAACGTCATCGAGACCGAAGCTCCCGAAGGATATTCCCTCTCCTCCCCCCTGCTCAAAGCCGTCGTTCCCGGCAAGCTCTACCGGTTGCTGATTCACAACGGATTCGAGCAGAGCGTTGAAGCCGTACATCGCGACCGTTCAGGCTACCGCATCGATGTCTCCGACCCGGTCTTCAAGGCCGTCGCCTTCGACCCCTCCGGAGTCCTCACCCTTGTGGTCAACGACTGACCCAACCCCCGCTTCAAAAACACCACCCCCTCATACCTTCAAGTAAACCTTCAAGTAAGTAATCGAAATGTCGGTGTGTCAACAAAACGAATGTTGACACACCGACGTCTCATAATCCCCTAATCTTTATTGCATAAGCTTATATTCCACTTGCAAAAGCTTATATCCCATCCGATGATTCCGAAGGAATCCTTTGTCTGAATAGCCGTGGGTTGGCGCGAGTGGAAAGCCCCCTTGTGGGGCTGACACGAAGCGGTAACCCACGGTTGCATTTCGTCAAAGATGATATTCCGGAGGAATCTTTCTTGATATTCCCATTTCATCAGATACCAAAAAAGATTCCTCCGGAATCCATCGGTTCTTCCCGTTACCGTGGGTTACCGCATCGGTTCGGCCTACCGGCCTCACCTCGCGCCAACCCACGGCTATTCAGATAAAGGATTCCTCCGGAATCGTCCCGGGAACCACCACCAATTACATCGGTGATGAATTGAAGTTACCCAAAGAAGTTGGGCAGGTGAATGCTTAGTCTGTCCAACTTTATGGAGTCACGTCAGAATGGACTGCTACACAAAAGTCATAAAAAACTTTTGGGATGCAGTTCAGAATTTGACAAGCCGACGTGTAGGGTAATCAACCACTTGTATGAGGGGGCATAAGATGGAAGTCACTCTTCCGTGAGGAAAGTGATTTCGTCACGAAGCTGACGGCAGAGGGAGGCAGTCAGTTGAGATTTGTGCGATTCCTCGGAAACCACCATCGGCAGGAGGGATTCAGGGGAGAGTTTTCCGCTCTGGAGGAGGTTAAGCGCGAGACGCAACGCGGCATACCGGGAAAGTGGTTCGGAATCCCCGGAAAGTATTTCCACCAATCGGGGAGCGTCGGGATAATTACGCAACAATTTGAGACATAACACATCGGCGACTTCCGGTGTCGGAACTGAACGCGCCCAACCGAGGGCCTCTTCGTCAGTCAACTGTTCGACAGGAAACAGCATCGGAGCTATGAGCATACTCTCGCGTGTAGAGGTGTTGTCGCGCAAACGACGTGAGAAATCGCCCATATCAAAACCGGTGGGTAGCGGCGTGAAACCGTCATCACATACTGTATGCTCTTTCCCTCCCGGAAGGAAATCACGGGCAATTTCACTTATCTGAGGGAGATTCAAACCAAAATTAATACGGTATTTCGCTCCCCGTTCGGTCATCTGCTGGGCGAGGTCGCCATTGCGCATCGCGAAGAAACGCCGTTTGACCCTCTGCATCGCGTTGAATTCCGGCAGTTGCCGTTCCTCCATTCCGGGGATTATGGTTTCCTTTTCCATATGCTAAAAATCCAATCAGTCGCTTTTTTCCACGAAGTTAGGAAATTCCGGGGAATTTTCATAACTTTGCGTGTTCAAACTGGAATTTTAAGTGCTTGATTTTCTTAAACGGATAATAGCCTTTGCGGCGATGTTGCTGGCTTGGGCGCTCGGACTGGGAGCGGAGGAAACCGCCACCCCCCGGGTGTCGTTGCTGACCATTTCCCCGGGAAGCATTATCTACGAACTTGACGGCCACACGGCGATGCGTTTCCAGTCTCCCGGCGAATATGACTATGTGGTCAACTGGGGGGTGTTTGATTTCGCCGCGCCAAATTTCCTGTATCGTTTCGTGAAGGGGGAGACCGACTATATGGCGTGGCCATTTCCATTCTCGGCATTCATGGAGGAATACCGCCGCCAGGGACGTGAGATGACCGAGCAGGTGCTTGACCTGACTCCCGAACAGGCTGCCCGTCTTGAAGCTCTCGTCTCCGACAACCTGCGCCCGGAAAACCGCACCTACCGCTACAATTACATCTACGACAATTGCGCCACCCGACCACTGGCCCTTATCGAGCAGGCGGTCGAGAATCCCGTGGAAATTCCGGAAGCCGAAGGTTTCACCTACGGGGAGACCGGAATTGTCGACACTCCGGGGAGCCACACTTTCAGAGGGGAGATGACCCGCACCCATGCCGATTACCCCTGGTATCAGCTGGGTATCGACCTCGCTCTCGGCAACGGTCTCGACCGGGAGATTTCCCCGCGAGAACGGACATACTCACCCCTCTATCTGAAAGATGCCCTAAGCCGGGCCACCTATACGGGCGAAGATGGCGTCAAGCATACTCTGGTGAAGTCCACATCGGTGATTCTCCCGGCAAAGGGGCGCGTCACCGAGGGCGCAACCCCGTTTCTCCTCTCCCCCATCTTCGTGTCGCTGGTCATCCTGCTCGTCACGGTGTTCATCGCCGTGCGCGACTTGCGTCGCCACAAGGTCACAAGGTGGTACGACTCCCTGCTTTACAGCTGCTTTTTCATCGTCAGCCTGCTGCTGACATTCCTGATATTCATCAGTGTCCATGAAGCCACCTCCCCCAACTGGCTTTATCTCTGGCTTAATCCGCTGACAGTCATCCCGGCTGCACTTATTTGGCCAAAAAGCCTCCAACGTGTGGTTTATTTCTATCAAATTTGTAACTTTGTGGCACTGTTTTTGCTGTTCGGGATAGGAATCCTCGGGATTCAGTGTCTCAACGGCGCGTTCTACCCGCTGATTGGGGCCGACATGCTCCTCTCGGCGCGATACATATATATCTTCCGGAAGAACCATTCTCCGGAGCAACCGATACAAAACCGAAAATAAGAGACAGACGTGGCAACAAACCTGCCGACATTCAGCCGCAACCGACTGGCGGCCCTCCTGCTGGGGGCCACAGCCGTCATGCCCGGCTTCGGCCAGGAGCTGCCGCCGCGTCCGCAGCTTGTGGTGGGAATCGTTGTCGAAGGTCTTTCTGACGATTACCTCGAACTGCTGCGCAACCATTTCGGCCAGAACGGGTTCCGCCGTCTTACCGACAAGGGTGTTACCATCCGCGACGTGGATTTCGGCACACCCCTCGACGGAGCGGCCTCAACGGCGTTGCTCTTCACCGGCGCATCCCCGGCAGTCAACGGAATCGGGGGCGCGACGGTATATGATCGTGACGAACGCCGTCCGCGTCCATCCCTCAACGACGAGGCCACAATCGGCAACTTCACCTCCGAGACCTTGTCGCCCGCATCCCTGGGTGCCTCGACCCTCTCCGACGAGCTGCGCATAGCCTCCGGAGGACTCGGTTACGCCTACTCGATAGCCGCCGACCCGGCCGAAGCCATAATAATGGCCGGACACGCGGGGAACTCGGCGTTCTGGATCAACGACCTGACCGGGAAGTGGGCCACCACCACTTTCTATCGCGACCTGCCCCAGAAACCGCAGGAAATCAACCACCGCACACCGCTGGAATACCGTCTCGACACCCTTCAGTGGACTCCCCTGATGGCCATCGACCGGTATCCCGACCTCCCTTCATATAAAAAGGCATACCCCTTCCGCCATACCTTCCCGCGTGGCGACAAAAACCGCTTCAAAGCTTACAAAGCCTCGGCGGCGGCAAATTCAGACATCGCCACTATGGCGGTCGATTATCTGCGCACGATGCCGCTTGGCAAGCGAGACGTGACCGATATGCTCGCGCTGTCATTCTCGCTCGACCCATACCCTTATTCACGCGACGCCGACAGCCGTCCCGAACTGATGGACAGCTATCTGCGGCTCGACCGGGACTTAGGGCGCATCTTCGATGCCATCGATGCCGCCGGCCCGGGTATGGACAAGACACTGGTCTTCGTGACCGGCACTCCACTCACGCGCCGCCAACGCCGCGACGATGAGAAATGGGCCATACCCTACGGTGAATTCTCCTCTCGGAAGGCTGTCTCGCTGCTCAACATGTACCTGATGGCCATCCACGGCAACGGGGAATGGGTGTCGGGCTATCATGACAGTCAGCTTTTCCTCAACCACAAGCTAATCAAGGACAGGGGGGAAGATCTTGCCGACATCCGCACAGAGGCCGCCCGCTTCCTTGAACGGATGAGCGGAGTGAGCCACGCCTGGACCCTCGACGAGGTGATGGAACGCCAGGCCTCGGAGAATCCGGAGGCCTTCAGGCGCAACATCGTCGCCGCCACCGCCGGGGATGTCTTCATCGCCATCGCGCCGGGCTGGCAGGAAATCGATGACGACTCCGACACGGAAGCCCCGGTGACGGTCAGCCGTGCCGTGGCCTCAACCGCGACAGCTTTCATCCTCGCGCCGCAACTCGCCCCGAGGAAAATCGAAATACCCGTGGATGCCAGGGCGATAGCCCCGACAGTCTGCCGTCTGCTCCGTATCAGGTCGCCCAACGGGGCCTCCCTCCCTCCGCTGCGTCTTTGAACCGCCGGAGGAGTTGCGCGTTATATCAACTGACGCGTCATTTTTTTCATTTCATCATAATCCCCACATACAAAATCCAACCATAATCATTTTATGTCACTGACAACTTTCCTGAGCAAGATTTTCGGCAACAAGTCGCAGCGCGACCTCAAGGAAATCAAGCCCACAATCGATAAAATCAATGAACTCGGCCCCACACTGAAGGGTCTTTCCAACGACGAACTCCGAGGTAAAATCGACGATGTACGCGCCGACCTGGCCGCATCCACCAAGGAGGATCAGGAGGCCATCACCTCACTGAAAGAGAAAATCGAGGAGCTCCCCTTCGACGAGCGTCAGCCCCTTTGGGATGAAATCGACCAGCACGAGAAGAAAATCCTCGACACCCTTGAGGACAAGCTCAACGAGCATCTCCCCATCGTGTTCGCCACAATGCGCGAGACCGCAGCCCGTTTCGCCGCCAACGAGACCATCGAGGTGACCGCCACCTACCTTGACCGCAAACTCGCCGTCGAGGGACGCGAGTTCGTCACCATCGAAGGGGACAAGGCCATCTGGAAAAACAAATGGATGGCCGGCGGAAACGAAATCACCTGGGACATGGTCCACTACGATGTGCAGCTCATCGGTGGTGTCGTTCTCCACTCCGGCAAAATCGCCGAGATGGCGACCGGTGAAGGTAAGACCCTGGTAGCCACCCTCCCGGTGTTCCTCCGCTCCCTGTCGAAACGCGGCGTGCATGTCGTGACCGTCAACGACTACCTCTCCAAGCGTGACTCCGAATGGATGGGCCCGCTCTATATGTTCCACGGCTCGACCGTAGACTGTATCGACAAGCACCGCCCCAACACAAAGGAGCGCCGCAACGCTTACGAGTGCGACATCACCTTCGGTACGAACAATGAGTTCGGTTTCGACTACCTCCGCGACAACATGGCCATGGCCCCCGAGGACATGGTGCAGCGCAAGCACTATTACGCCATCGTCGACGAGGTTGACTCGGTGCTTATCGACGATGCCCGTACCCCCCTCATCATCTCCGGTCCTGTGCCCAAGGGTGAAGACCAGCTCTTCAACGACTACAAGCCCAATGTGGAGAAGGTGTTCCAGGCCCAGCGCAAGCTTGTCACCCAGATTCTCGCCGAGGCCAAGCAGAAAATCGCCTCTGAGGACAAAGAGACCCGCAAGGAGGGTGAGCTTCTGCTGTTCCGTGCCTTCAAGGGTCTTCCCAAATATGGCCCGCTGATCAAGTTCCTCAGCGAGGAGGGTATGAAGAACGCCCTGCTGAAGACCGAGGCATATTACCTCCAGGACAACTCCCGCGAGATGCCCAAGGTGACCGATCCCCTCTACTTCGTGATTGACGAGAAGAACCGCTCCGTGGAGCTTACCGACAAGGGCTTCGATGTGCTGACCGACCGCAACCAGGATCCCCAGTTCTTCGTCCTCCCCGACATCGCCGCCAAGCTGTCTGAACTTGAGAATGTCGCAGACATCTCCGAACGCCAGCAGCTCAAGGATGAGGCGATGGCCGACTACGCCATCAAATCGGAGCGTGTCCACACCGTGACACAGCTTCTGAAAGCATACACCCTCTTCGAGAAAGACAACGAATATGTCATCGACGACGGGAAAATCAAGATTGTCGACGAGCAGACAGGCCGTATCATGGAGGGTCGCCGTTACAGCGACGGTCTCCACCAGGCCATCGAGGCCAAGGAAGGGGTGAAGGTAGAGGCCGCCACCCAGACCTTCGCGACAATAACCCTGCAGAACTACTTCCGTATGTACCACAAGCTCGCCGGTATGACCGGTACCGCCGAGACTGAGGCGGGTGAGCTTTGGGACATCTACAAGCTGGACGTGGTGACCATCCCGACCAACCGCCCTGTGGCGCGTTTCGACCTTGAAGACCGCGTCTACAAGACCAAGAAGGAGAAATACGCCGCCGTCATCGAGGAGATTGTCAAGCTCCGCGACGCAGGCCGTCCCGTGCTTGTCGGCACCACCTCCGTCGAGATTTCCGAGCTGCTCAAGCGAATGCTCGACATGCGCAAGATTGACTGCCAGGTGCTCAATGCCAAACTCCACCAGAAGGAGGCGCAGGTAGTAGCCCTCGCAGGCCGTCCCGGCACCGTGACCATCGCCACCAATATGGCAGGTCGTGGTACCGACATCAAGCTCACCCCCGAGGTCAAGGAGGCCGGAGGTCTCGCCATCATCGGCACCGAGCGTCATGAGAGCCGCCGCGTCGACCGTCAGCTCCGAGGCCGTGCCGGCCGTCAGGGTGACCCCGGATCGTCGGTGTTCTATGTGTCATTCGAAGACCAGCTGATGCGTCTGTTCGCCACCGACCGTGTGATGAAGATGCTCGACACCCTGGGCCTGAAAGAGGGGGAGATGATCGAGAGCCATATGGTCACCAAGGCCATCGAGAACGCCCAGAAACGCGTCGAGGAGAACAACTTCGGTATCCGTAAACGTCTGCTCGAATATGACGACGTGATGAACAAGCAGCGTACCTACATCTACAACCGCCGTCATCACGCCCTCCTCGGCGAACGTGTCGGAATCGACATCGCCAACATGATTTACGACCTCGTGGAGAACCTCGTCCAGAGCTACGACCAGCCGACCGACTTCGACGAGCTGTCGCTCGAACTGATGCGAATCCTCACCATCGAGGCCCCCTTCACCGAGAAGGAGTTCCAGAGCCTCAGCCGCGAGGAGAAGACAGAGCGCATCGTCGCCGCCGTGAACGAGAACCTCGACCGCCGCAGCGAGCGCATCATCGAGATGGCCATGCCTGTGGTCAAGGACTGGGTTGAGAACCGTGGCGCGAAAGGCCGCATCATGGTGCCCATCACCGACGGCAAGCGTATCTTCAACCTCGGTGTCGACATCCTCGAAGCTTACAACTCCGGTTGCAAGAATATCGTCAAGGAGTGGCACAAGGGTGTGCTGCTGGTCACCATCGACGAGCTTTGGAAAGAACACCTCCGCGAACTTGACGAGCTCCGCCAGAGCGTCCAGAATGCTTCCTACGAGCAGAAAGACCCGCTGGTAATCTACAAGGTGGAGTCGTTCCACCTCTTCGAGAACATGCTCAACAACCTCAACACCAAGGCCCTGTCGGCCCTGATGAGAGGTCAGATATTCGTGCAGCAGCGTCCGGCGGCCACAACCGCTCCGACCCCCTCGACAGCATCGGCCACCCTCGAAAGTGAGCGCCGCAAGGCAGCCATGACCGACGAGGAGAAGAAAGCCGCCGCTGAGAAAGCCCTCGCCGAGGCTGAGGCTCGCCTCCGTGCCGCCCGCGCACAGCGTCCTGAGCTGAAAACCGCCGCTCCCTCACGCGCCAACGACTATTCCCAGTACAAGGCCACCAAGGAAGGCCTTCCCGGAGAAAACGCCCAGCGCGCAGCAGCCGCCGGTGCCGGAGCAGCCGCCCATCGCCGTCCCGAACCGGTGAAAGCCACCCCCAAAGTGGGACGCAACGAGCCTTGCCCCTGCGGTTCAGGCAAGAAATACAAGAATTGCTGCGGAAAAGAGCAGTAATATCCAACCCACGTCAACAAGATTGTAAATGGATTCCAACAACAATCCCACCACACCCCGTCCCGGATCGGAGTCGCTCAATGAGCGTCTCCGCCGGGCCGCGGAGATGGCCCGCAGAAATATGGCGTCCGAGAACGCACCCGCGTCTCAGCCGTCTTATCAGCAGCCCCAGCCACAACCTCAGCAGCCCCGTCAGCCCCGTCCCGAGCCTCGGCAATACCCCGAACCCCAGACTCCGCGGCAGCCTGAACAGCCGCAGCAGAGGAGCTACGAGCCGGAACCGCACACACCGCGCCAGCAAGCAGGGGCTGTGCCTCCCCAGATGCCTCCACGCGACTATCCCCCCAGGAGACCGCAGGGAAGACAGCCTGTTCCCCAGGCAGAGGAACAGAAGAAATCGAAGAAGACGATGCTCATCATCGTCATCCTCGCCGTGTTGCTTGGTCTGGCCATCCTCGCCGTGGTATTGTTGTCAGCCAAAAACTCCTCCGAGATGGAGGCCCAGCAGCAACAGATTGAGCAGCTGCAGCTCCAGAACGAGCAAATCCAGCTCGCCAACGAGTATGAAAGCCTCAACAACGAGTTCGCCCAGTATGAAAACCAGACATCACTGCTGGCCAACGACTCCATCGTACAGAAATATGCCGCAGCCCGCGCACAGGTCGAGAAACTTCTTGACGAACTGAAAAACGAGAAGAGCAAGTCGGCAGCCCAGATTGCCAAGCTCAAGGGGGAAATCGAGACCCTGAAAGCAATTCTCCGTACCTACGTCGAGCAAATCAACGAACTGCAGAAGGAGAACCAGACCCTTCGGTCTGAGAACGAGGAGGTGAAAGCCCAGAACTCACAGCTCACCCAGACCGTGCAGTCTGTGCAGGCCACAAACCAGCATCTCAGCGAGCGTATGACCCTCGCCGAGAAGCTCAATGTGACAGGGGTCAATCTCATCCCCCTGAACAAAAAGGGGAAAAAGGAGAAGAATGTCACCAAAGCCCGTCAGCTTGAAGTAACCTTCACTATTCCCCAGAACAACTCCACCCCCGTAGGTGAGAAGACCATCTACCTGCGTATCACCTCCCCGGAAGGTGAACTGCTCGGCAACGCCGGCTCATTCAGCTTCGAGGGAGCCAGTCTCCAGGCTACTGCCCGCAAGACCATCGAATACCAAGGTGAGGAAATCGGCGGAATCAAAATCTACTGGGATGTCAACGCCACTCTCAACCCCGGCGACTACACCGTCGAGCTTTTCGCCGACAATTACCGCCTGGCCTCCCGCCGCTTCACCCTCAAAAAGTAAGCAGAAATAAACGACAAGTAAATGACATAAACGAACCCTCGTCAGTCTATCAATATATTCATTCCATCGGGATATCTATTGACTCATCTCATATTATGAGCTGTATTATGGTTGACATAACTATAATATGATTGACTCAGTTTATGTTATTTGACCCAGCTTATGTTATGATTGACCCAGCCTATGTTATGACTGACTCAGCCTATTGACATATCGACTTCATAGGCGATTCCGAAGGAATTCTTTGTCTGAATAGCCGTGGGTTGGCGCGAGTGCAATGCCCCCTTGTGGGGCTGGCACGAAGCGGTAACCCACGGTTGTATTTCGCCCATAAAAGGATTCCGGAGGAATCTTTTTTGATATTTCTACTTTCGTCAGATATCAAAAAAGATTCCTCCGGAATCCGTCGTTTCATACCGTTACCGTGGGTTACCGCATCGCTTCGGCCTACCGGCCTCACCTCGCGCCAACCCACGGCTATTCAGAGAAATGATTCCTCCGGAATCGTCCGGGCGACCGTCAAAATTCATTTCGGCAATGATGAATTTTGGCACACCTAAATACTGTTTTTCAACTCACAAATACGGTCTTTCAGTTCTCTAATATTGTCTCAATTCACTATACCGTCTTTCAGTTCACTAATACTGGCTTTCAACTCATTCCCGGGTGAAGCGGTAGAGTTGGGCGGTACGGCGAAGGACGGGGCGGCTGGAGTCGTAGAGATGGGTGAAGCGGTAGCCCTCCTGCTCGAAGCGGGGAAGGTAGTTGGCGGCATCCGCGTCGGTTATCAGGAGGTAGCCTTCTGATGGCTTGTTCCGGACAAAGTTCTCGATGCGGTCGCCGAGATAGAAGTTCAGTTCGAAGAAGTGGACGGGGTCTCCGGCGGCGAGTTCCCCTTCCTCGATGAACTCATAGAGGATGCCTGAGGAGGCTGGAGCTATCGCGTCGATTTCCATCGCCACCGGACGTTGCGACTTGGCGGCAAGCACCCGTGGCTGATACGCCCCGTCGAGGGCGAAATACAGGCCGAACGTCAACGCGCATATGGCATAAAGATAGCCTGCCGTGTAACGCTTACGGTAATGAAGATAGAAAAACCATCCTATGGCCAAGAGCGGGGGAAGGCAGGCGGGGAATGCCGCCAGTCCGTCAAGAGTGGCGAGGTTTTCCATCATAGCGATATTCTGGGGGGCATGCCGTCCGTGGAATATCGAGGTCGGCACCATACCGAATTTGACCGCAAGGAATGCTCCAGTCAACAGCAAGCTCAGCACCGCCAGCACTGTCCCGTAGACCTTCACACTCTTCGATTTGATTCTGACAAGATAAATCATATACCTGGCCAGGAAGTAGGCGATGAAGGGGTAAATCGGCATCAGATACACGCTGCGCTTGCTCTGCGGGAAGCAATAGAAGAGGAAGATGACGAATATGCAGATGGCGGAGAACAAATCAACAGGGTCTGCCTTCCGTATGCGCCCGGTCAGCTGTCCCCACCATCCAGCGAAGCCTGCCAGGTTTGAGGCTGAATCCTTACCGGATTCCCGTAGCTGCTGCCCTTTTCGGATTTTGCCAAGGCTGAACAGGGAAATCAACACAAGCAGAATCCAAGGGACATACCCTCCGGCAAGGGTCACGAAGTTGTAATGCCACGGATTCACACATGAGTCATAGCTCATAGTGTTGGTCATTCGGCCGAAATTCTCCTCCATCACCAGGTCAAGGAACTCCTGCCCTCCGTTGAGCCACGCCGCATAATACCAGCAAAGCGGGAGTATGAAGGAGGCGAGTCCCCACCCCATCAGCAGGAAGAAAGCCTTGAAGAAGTTGACGCCGCGCAACAGCAGGAACACCCCGAACGCCAGACAGGGAATCAATGAGCCAACCGGCCCCTTGGTAAGGGTGGCGCAGCTCATCAGCAATATCGCGAGCCATGGCACACCTTTAAGTCCACGTTCATAATACCTGTAAAACAGATATAGCGAACAGACGGTCAAGGCGGTCAGCACCATATCCACACGGCAGTTGGCCCCGGCCCGGTGAAGCTCGAAGGCGGTCAATGTGACAAGCGATGTCAGCAATGCCACCTCTTTCCCCTTGCGCCGGGAATAAAACACAAAGCCGAACATCGTCATAGCAATCAGGGCGAGAGCCGACGGCAGACGCGAGGAGAACTCGCTGACATGCCCTCCTGCAAGTTCCGAGGCCGCGGCGACAGTCCAGTGGAAAAATGGTGGCTTATAGGGGATGTCACCTCCGTTGTTGCGGGGCAACACCCAGTCGCCGCTCTCAAGCATAGAGTATGCCACCACGGCCTCACGCGGTTCCCCTTTGGTGTGGAAATCGGCTAGTCCGAGGAAAGGGAGAACCGTGACACAGGCCACTATCAACAGCAGCCAGAAAGCGTTGCGGGATGTAAGTGATTTCATCATTTTATGATTTTGAGGGGAGACTACATAATTGCCGGAAGCATCACTGTTCGGTCGGTAGTGTGACCCATGTGACAGAATGCCCCGTGGCAGGAATCACCTTGTCAATCAGGTCGCCCAACGACAAGACAACGCTTGCGGTATTGACACACGGGTGGCAGGCATACACCTGACAGCCTTGCAAATCACTGTCGATGATGAGCCGCACCTTGCATCCGGTGTCATGAATCAGCCCCATTGGCGACACAGCCCCGGGCCTGATATGGAGCAACGTCTCCATGGCCTCAGCCGTCGCGAATGACAGCCTCGCGCATCCAAGCTGCCCGGAAAGATACTTGGTCTTGAACGGCTTGTCGGCGGGAATCATCAGCAGGTAGAAATCAGTCATCTGCCTGTTGGTCAGGAAGAGGTTCTTGAACACCGGGGCATCCACCGCCTGCCTGACAGCCTCGCACTCCTCCATTGTGAATGCAGCCGGATGGCAACAGGTACGGTAGCTCACCCCGATTCGGTCAAGAAAATCATATACAGCCTCCTCGGCCTCCGAGCGGGGCGTCCCGTCATCAGGACGCCCTTCAAAAACTGAAATTTCGTTTGTCATACTTCCTGCAAATTTACGAAGAACCCGCGAGATTTCAGCTCAGGCATGACAAAAACCGGGCAACGAAGACTGCATCCGGGAGAGTTTCAAACTGTCAAACATCCGGCTAGAAGGGATTTCGTGAGGTAAGGGATTTCATAAAGTTCTCAACAGCAGCCGGCCATATCTCCGGTGTTAACTTTTTGTTAAGTTTATGCAAAGTTACGAATTTCCGTCTTTAATCCTTATATGGTTAGTATAAAAATATGTAACTTTGCCCCTGAAAATGATACTGCTTAGTTTCGACACAGAAGAATTTGATGTCCCGCGCGAAAGCGGGGTTGACTTCACCCTCGCGCAAGGGATGGAGGTCTCCCGCTACGGGACAGAGAGGATTCTCGACATACTCGACCGCAACGGGGTCAAGGCGACATTTTTCTGCACCACCAACTTCGCGGAGAACGCCCACGACATAATCCGCCGCATTCTCGCCTCGGGCCACGAAGTGGCGGCCCACGGCTGTGACCACTGGCAACCCAAGCCCTCCGATGTGTTCCGCGCCAAGGAGCGTCTCGAAGAGCTGACGGGCAGACCGGTGGCGGGTTACCGGCAGCCCCGGATGTTCCTGGTATCGGACGAGGACATCAGACGGGCCGGGTATATCTACAACTCCTCGCTCAACCCCTGCTTCATTCCCGGCCATTACAACCACCTCGACAAGCCGCGGACATATTTCATGCGCGACGGGGTGTTGCAGATTCCCGCCTCGGTGACCCCCTGGATCAGGTTCCCGATGTTCTGGCTCGCGCTCCACAACCTCCCGCTATGGCTCTACAAGGCCTTAGCGCGACGCACTGTAAGCCATGACGGCTATCTCTCCACCTACTTCCACCCATGGGAATTCTATCCCCTCGGAGAGCATCCCGAGTTCAAGGTGGGATTCGTGAGCCGCAACCATGCCGGCAAAGAGATGGAACGCCGCCTCGACAGCGTGATAAAGATGTTCAAGGAGCGCGGAGAAGAGTTCACCACATATTCCGACTTCGCCCGGCGAAAAATCCACGAACTGAAATGATAAAACTTGCCATAGTCTCCCCTTGCTACAACGAGGAGGCGGTTCTTGCCAGCTCTGCCAAGCGGCTTGACAAGCTGTTTGACCGCATGATTGCCGACGGCCTGATCTCACCCGACAGTTTCATACTGTTTGTCAACGACGGCAGCCGCGACTCCACTTGGGAGATAATCAAGTCGCTCAACAACGCCAACCGACGTTTCAAGGGTCTTGACCTGGCCCGGAATGTCGGACACCAGAATGCCATCATGGCCGGAATGATGACCGCCCGCGACATGTCAGACGCGGTGATCACCATCGACGCTGACCTCCAGGACGACCTTGAGGCGATCCCCCGGATGGTCAAGGACTTCACCGAAGGCTATGATGTGGTCTATGGCGTGAAGGTTGAGCGCACCGCCGACCCGGTGCTGAAACGCCTTTCGGCCCAGGCCTTTTACCGTCTTCAGCAAAAGATGGGGGTCAAGGCCATATACAACCACGCCGACTTCCGGCTGCTGTCGCGGCGGGTGCTTGACGAGCTGGCCCGTTACAGGGAGAAGAACCTCTATCTGCGCGGCATCATCCCCCAGATAGGATTCCCGTCGACCACCGAAGATGATGTCATCGCGCCCCGCGAGGCCGGGGAATCGAAATACTCCCTCTCCAAGATGCTGTCGCTCGCCCTTGACGGCATCACCTCCTTCTCTGTAAAGCCACTATACGCGATTCTATATCTCGGCATAGCCTTCATCCTCATCAGTCTCGGCATCGGGGTATATGTAATCTACTCCCTTTTCGCCCACACCGCCGTCCACGGCTGGGCGTCGCTGATGCTGTCAGTCTGGATGGTCGGAGGGTTCATACTGATATCCCTTGGAGCTGTCGGCCTGTATGTCGGCAAAATCTACCAGGAGGTCAAAGACCGGCCCCTTTACCATATCGAGGAGTTCCTTGACTGAACCCACCGCCCTTTCACACGTTAAAAATAACATAACAGCATAGTTCAACAATCTCTGAAAATGTCAACCCACCCGCAGCTTACCGGACTGACCTCCCGCGAGGTCGAAGAAAGCCGTCTCAAGCATGGCAGCAATGTCCTGACTCCCGCCAAGAAGGAGTCCCTCTGGATTACATTCCTGAAGAAATTCCGCGACCCGCTGATTGTGATTCTGTTAGTCGCCGGCGCCCTCTCCATCCTCATCTCATTTTATGAGTATTACGGACTCGACAAGGACTTCGCGGTCTTTTTCGAACCTATCGGCATATTCATCGCCATAATCCTCGCCACCGGTCTCTCATTCTTCTTCGAATACCAGGCCGAGAAGGAGTTCGCCATCCTCAACCAGGTCAACGACGACGAGCCTGTGCAGGTCATCCGTGACGGGAACTCGATGGAGATTCCCCGCAAGGATGTAGTGGTCGGAGACATCGTGATTCTCAACACCGGCAATGAGGTCCCCGCCGACGGTCAGTTGCTCGAAGCTGTCTCGCTCAACATCGACGAGTCGACCCTCACCGGCGAACCGCTCTGCCACAAGACCGTCGATCCCGATGATTTCGACCCCGAGGCGACCTTCCCCTCCGACATGGCCATGCGTGGCACAAAGATAATGGAGGGGCACGGCATCATGCGCGTAACGGCCGTCGGCGACCATACCGAGAACGGCAAAGTCTTCGAGGCAGCCCAGATAGACGACTCCGTGAAAACCCCTCTCAACGAGCAGCTTGAGCGGCTCGGCAAGCTGATTTCACGGGCCAGCTACGCGATAGCCACCCTGATTGTAGTCGGCAGGATTCTGATGTATTTCATCGACCCGCAACTGCAGTTTGAATGGATAGATTTCCTCGCCTACTTCCTCCAGACACTGATGATTGCCGTGACCCTCGTGGTCGTGGCTGTTCCCGAAGGATTGCCGATGGCAGTGACCCTCTCGCTGGCCTACTCTATGCGCCGTATGCTCAAGACCAACAACCTTGTCCGCAAGATGCATGCCTGCGAGACAATGGGAGCGACCACCGTCATCTGCACCGACAAAACCGGCACACTCACCCAGAACCAGATGCAGGTCTACCAGACCGATTTCTTCGGGCTGAAAGACCAAAAGCTCGGGGAAGACCCCGTCAGCCACATAATCGAGGAGGGGATAGCGGTCAATTCCACCGCGATGCTCGATCTCTCGGATCCGGCTCATCCCAAAGCCCTCGGGAACCCCACCGAGGGGGCATTGCTCCTGTGGCTCAACAAGGCCGGGGTGGACGCACGAGAACTGAAAGAGAAATGCACCGTCGTCGAGGAGCTTCCCTTCACGACCCAGCGGAAATATATGGCGACAGTCATACGCGACTCCGCCAACCGCCTGATTCTCTATGTCAAGGGTGCCCCGGAAATCGTCTACGGTCTTTGCAGCAAGTTCCCCGACGGAGCGACCAAAGAGGCTGTCGACTCGCGGCTCCTCTCCTACCAGCAGCAAGCCATGCGAACCCTCGGTTTCGCATATCAGGTTCTCGACGAGACAGACAAGCCCATCGAGGATAACCGCGTTGTGGCCAAGGGACTTGAATTCCTCGGTTTCGTAGCCATCTCCGACCCTGTCAGGGCCGATGTCCCCGACGCGATCAAAGAGACAATCGACGCAGGAATCAAAATCAAGATTGTCACCGGCGACACCACCGCCACAGCCCGCGAAATCGGCCGTCAGATTGGTCTGTGGACTCCGGAGGACACAGACCGCAACATAATCACAGGCCCGGAATTCGAGAAACTTTCCGAAGAGGAGCTGCGCGAACGTGTCGGAGACCTGAAAATCATCGCCCGCGCCCGTCCGCTCGACAAGAAACGCCTTGTGGAAGCCCTCCAGGCCAACAACGAGGTGGTTGCCGTGACCGGCGACGGAACCAACGACGCGCCCGCCCTCAAGAGCGCCCATGTCGGCCTCTCGATGGGTGACGGCACCTCCGTGGCCAAGGAGGCGTCGGACATCACAATCATCGACAACTCTTTCGCTTCGATTTCCCGTGCGGTGATGTGGGGACGTTCGCTTTATCTCAATATCCGCCGTTTCGTAATGTTCCAGATGACGGTCAATGTCGCAGCCTGTCTCATCGTCCTCGCCGGAGCATTCATGGGGACAGAGTCACCGCTTACCGTCACTCAGATGCTCTGGGTCAACCTAATAATGGACACCTTCGCCGCCATGGCACTCGCCTCGCTTCCCCCCGACCGCTCGGTGATGAATGAGAAACCCCGGTCGCGCACGGCATTCATCATCAACTCCACGATGTGGCAGGCGATTGTCGGCACTGGAGCTTTCTTCTTTTTCATCCTTCTCGGCCTGCTCTGGTATTTCGAGCATACCAACCTGGAATCCCTGACCGACATGTTCCGAGTGCCGTTCCTCCCCGAGAACAAAGGATTGTCACCCTATGAGCTTTCGCTCTTCTTCACCATCTTCGTCTTCCTCCAGTTCTGGAACATGTTCAACGCCCGGGCATTCGCCACAGGCCGTTCGGCCCTCCATTTTGCCCATTGCGGGGAATTCCTGCTGATAGCGGCCATAGTATTCGGCGGCCAGTTCCTGATTGTGGAATTCGGCTATGGATTCTTCAGCGTGGTGCCTCTGAAAGCCATCGACTGGGTAATCATCATCGGCTCCACCTCGCTGGTGCTGTTTGCCGGAGAAGTCTGGAGATTTTTCAGACGCGTCTCCCGCAAAAAACGCTGACAACCCATCCCATATCCCTCCTTGCATAAGGGATACTGACTATATTTCCGACAGCCATCCGCGATTCGACATAAATCACGGATGGCTGTCGGCATAACAGCTTGCGCCAATGACGTTTTTCCTTTGGCGGTTTGGAAAAATTGTCGTACCTTTGGAGACGCATCCAATTTTCACATCATACCAGTCTAAATATCACGCCATGAGTCCATCGTTGCCCAATACCGCCATATTCCACTGGCTGACAATACTTTGTTTGTCAGTCGCCATCGTGACGGCAACTTTCCCGGCCGCAGCCCGCAATTCCAAAGCCAACAAGCATATCGCTTGTGCGGACCAAGCTACAAAACAGAGAATCATCGACAGCCTTGAAATAGAGCTGTCGCATCTCTCCACTCCGGACGACTCTGTTGTGGAGCTTTTCAACATCTACGACCTGGCTTCGCCACCCAAAAAGATGGAATATGGCAAACAGCTCGCCGCCACGGCCCGACGTGCCGGCAGAACTGGAGTGGCATTTGATGTGCTGCGCAACATCGCCAACAACAACCAAGGGAAAGAGGAGGTGCTGGACGAGCTGATCAGGATGGTGAAAAGCTATCCCAAGTCAGAGGACCGCGACAACACCATCACATTCATCAGAATCCTGAAGAACTCGGCCCGTGTCAAGTCAGCCAGCACACCCGAGGAGCGAGTGACACAGATTCAGGAGCTGGTCAGGGATGCAGCCGCCAACACCACAGAAAGTGTCGATGACAAAATAGTAAGGCTCCACGCTTTGTGTCTCAACCTCTCGGAACTTTCTGAGGGTGACCTGCTGGTGGACTATCTTCACAGACTGGGCGCATTGATAGAGGAGGTGCCGACCAACAACCATTCCCTGAAAAACGTCTACTATGTGTGGGCATCGATGATCTACACGAAGGTTGGCCAACATGCGCTCGCCATACAGGCATGCCGCAACCTTCTCGATGAGATTGACGCCCTCGACAAGCGAAATATCGAAATCGGGCGCAAATACCGCTGTTACGACGCCAACCGTTACATAGTCTATACCCGCCTGCTCGAAAATTACGAGGCTCTCGACCCCTCGGAGGAGGAGGAATATTACAACGAGGCGATGAGACTGGCCAAATCCGCGCCCCGCGCAAAAGTGACATACGCCACGGCCCCGCTGCCGTCAATCTACCATTATTTTTATCAGAAAGATTACCGTAAGGCTTTCGAGCTGATAAGTTCATGCATGGACAGCCCTTACCTTGACAGCCGTCGTCTGCAGATGATGGAGATGTATATCAGCGCGGCCACAGCCATCGGTGAACGACAGGCCCTGCTGGAGGCTTATCCCGTCTATGCCCGTATGCTTGAGGAGGAGATGGACAGCCGCCAGAAGGAGCGTTACCGCGAGCTGCAGGTGCTTTATGATGTCAATGAAATCAAACTTGAGAATCTGAAGCTGAAGGAGGAGGAACAGCTTACCAGGAAGCAGATGTGGCGCACGGTCACAATCGTGTGTGTCTGCCTGCTGGCCGCCCTGGGGGTTTTCATTTTCTTCCTGATACGCTTCAACCGCCGCAACGCCATAATGGCCGCACGCCTGAAAATCGCCAACAAGAAGCTCCGCAAGGAGAGCCGCGAACTGATGGAGACCCGTGGCAAACTTGAGGAGGCACGCGACCAGGCACGCCGCGCCGACAACCTCAAGACCGACTTCATAAACAATATGAGCCATGAGGTCAAGGTCCCGCTCCAGGCTATGGCCGAATACTCTCAGATGATACTGGAGAATGTCGGGGACGAGCACAAGAAATATCTCGCGACATTCGCCGACAGGTTGCTGCTCAACTGCGAACTGGTCAACACCATCGTCAATGATGTGCTGCAGCTGTCCGAAATCCATAATTCCACCCTCTCCATCAAGAAAAAGCCCCACAGCCTCGCGCCTATCTGCGAAGCCGCCGCGGATGCCATCCGGCGGAAACTGCGTCCCGGTGTCGGCCTCTCTGTGACCGTGCCGCAAAACGACCTGATCATACTGACCGACCGTCACCGCCTGCTGCAGATTCTTGCCAACCTACTGTCCAACGCTGCCAAATTCACCGAAAAAGGGGAAATCAACCTCACTCTCGCCACATCTGAAGATGGAAGCCAGGTAGTGATATCCGTGACCGACACTGGTATCGGGATAGACCCGCGAGACAAGGACACCATCTTCGACCGTTTCACGAAAATCAACAAATCTGTGCCGGGCGCAGGCATCGGCCTGACCATCGCCCGTATGCTTGCCAAGCTTCTCGGGGGTGCGCTCATACTCGACACGGCTTATACCAACGGCGCGCGGTTCATCCTCACGTTGCCCAACAAGGCCTAATCTCCGCAGTCAGAGTAGCCCCGTATCAGAAGGGGAAAAGAAGCGGCAACGCAAAAATCATAAGAATTCCGAGAATCACCTGCAACGGAGCGCCTACCTTCAGGTAGTCGGTGAAGGTGTATTGTCCGGCCGACATGACCAACGCGTTCGGCGGAGTCGAGAAGGGGGAGGCGAAGCATAGCGACGCGCCCAATGTGACGGCAAACAAGAACGGCAGGGGGCTGACACCATAGGCCACCGCGCTCTGCAACGCGATTGGAGCCATCAGCACGGCAGTGGCGGTGTTGGAGATGAACAGGGTCATCAGCGATGTCGTGAAATAAAGTCCGGCGAGCAGCCAGTGGGGGCCAAGCGAACCGAGATGGCTAACAAGCGACGCAGACACCATTTCAGACACCCCGGTCTTCTCCAAGGCGAAACTCATAGGCATCATCGCGGCTATAAGCACGATGCTCTCCCAGTTGATGGTCTTGTAGGCATCTCCGACCGACCTGAAACATCCGGTCAGCACCATGGCGAGAGCGGCCATTATGACGGTCATCACCGCCGGGACGACATCAAACACCAGCATCACGATCATCGCGGCCATTATCAATGCGGCCACAGGAGCCTTATAGTCGAGGGTCACTTTCGATGCTTCCGACAATGGCTGTCCGAGGACGACCCATCGGCGGGTGTCTCCGCTCAACTCGTCAATGGCTTTCCAGGGACCCTGAACCAGCAGCACATCATTTTTCCTGACCGTCACATCCGCAAGGTTCTCGGTGATGTACTCACCCCCACGCCTCACGCCAAGCACATTGACGTTGAATCGGTTGCGGAAATCGAGCTGCGCGATTGTCTGTTTCAGAATCGGAGAATCGGGCATCGGCACAATCTCGGCCACTCCGATGTCATAGAAACGGAGGTTGTGACGCGCGTCTTCGGGATTCGCGTCGAGCTGCAGTCCGTAATGGGTGGCGAAGAGGTCCACCCCCTCTTTCGGGCCGCGCACAAACATCACGTCGCCGGGATCGACGGTCGAACTGGCGGTGGGGGCTTCCTGGGTGATATTCTTTATCAGACGACGGGAGTGTTCGCCGGTGCGCAGTTCCAGCACATCGAGGTCGTAATTCTTACGCAGGGCGAGGTTGCCGAGTGTCAGACCGGCGATGGGGGATGTCGCCGGGACTGTGACCCTCCAGAGATCATCGTTAAGTCCATACTCCTCCACGATTTCCAGCGGGGAACGTGACCGTTTATTCTCCCCGGAGTCATCGGCCGAACGCTTCCGGGCGAGCACACGGCTGAGGGGAATCAGAAGCAGGGTTCCCGCCACAAGGCATATCACACCGGCGGGTAGGAATGAGAACATGGTAAGCGGCTCATGTCCGGCCTCTTCCCACGCCTCGGCAATCACAAGGTTGGGAGGTGTACCGATAAGGGTCAGCATTCCTCCCATGCTCGACGCGAACGCCAGAGGCATCAGCAACCGGGAAGCGGAGGTGCCGGAGGCGGCGGCCATCGACACCACGATGGGGAGCATCAGGGCCACTGTGCCTGTATTGCTGACAAAACCGCCGATAAGGCCTGTGGCCAGTACCACGACGAGGAAAAGTTTCGTGGGGTTTCCTCCTCCAAGTTTCAGGAGTTTTGCTCCAAGCATTTTGGCGAGTCCGGTATTGAAAACCGCTCCGCCGACCACAAACAGGCCGACCATCATTATCACTATGGGGTTGGCGAATCCCGAAAGGGCTTCCTGGGTTGAGATGACACCGCTGACGGCCAGAACCACCAGTGCCAACAATGCCACGACATCGGCTCGGACACGTCCCCAGACGAATCCCAAAACAGCCAGACCAAGCGTCAACAGGGAAATCAGCATACTTATTCCGGTTTCCTTTTGATTTAGGTTAAACTTATTTTTCGCAAAGATACAACAATTCAACATCTCCGGCAAGCCGACTCTCCGGCTCATGCCGCAATCGGCCAACAGGCAAACCAATCGCTCCACAATACAGGCGCGAAGATGGCCGCAGCTGTATTGCGAAGCGATATTTAGCCGAGGGAGCTGAGCATCAGCCCCTCCTTTGACTTTCGGGAAACAATTCCCTCAGGATAGCTTTGGGAAGCGACCGCCGATTGTCAGAGGATATGGCGTTTCTTCTCGATTTTCTTCAGACGATGATGGATTCTGTCAAGTTCGTGGACAGCCATGATGGCTGTGGCGAGGGTTGCAGTCTGAAGCACTACCTTTACAATGAATTTAACGCAATGGCGTTTACATTTTTCAGAATTGTCCATAATTTACTTGTTTTCAGGTTATGCATATTGTGTCGGTCACCCGACAGTCTTTAAACGCTTTCTCTCTCCACAAAGTTTAAATCGGGTCTAATTCCACTTATTAACAATATTTAACGAATTGGGGGGGGTAATTTGAAGCCTTTTGCCTAATTTTGTGCCGGATTGTAGGCATATCAGCCCCGAGGTTCCACACTGTAATTCCCCTATTTCGGATTCCCTTTGTTCCCTCCACCGCCCCACCCCTAACAATCCCCTGTCAATCACGCTAAAACTTCAACTCAAATACACTAATCTTTAACCGTATGAAAAAACTTCTACTCTTTTTATCCCTAGTAATCTTTGCCGGAGGTTTTGCAGCAAACGCCAAAGAACAAACACTCACAGTAAAAGGTGCTACCGGTACATTACAAAACGGCGAAACTGTAACGTTTGGAACTAAAACTCTTTCTTACAACACAAAAACTTACTTATCTCTTGTATCCTTTTCTGAGGACACAAATAATGAGGAAGCTGTAATTGAGATTGTTCCATCTCGTGGTTCTAACAACAGCAATTCACCGAGCTATAACCAAGAAGGAAGCCTGCGACTCTACCCAAACAACATCATCGAGGTAAAAGCGGCGAAAGAAGGTGTAAAATTCACTAAACTGGTTTTTAGCCTAACTAACAGCAGCAAGTACACCAATCCTTCAGTCTCTCCAGGTTCCGGTTTAGCCGATGCAATAACCAATCCTACCACATATACTTGGTCTACAGACAATGCGACTTCATCGATGACAATCACAATGCCTTCCACATCCGGCAAACAGTTTTGTTTCGATAAAATCACAGTGACATATGAAGGAGGAAGTACACTTCTCGGAAATCTCTCCGCGACATGTAATAACGAGCCGGTGAATGAATCACTTATTATTGACCATGGCACCACAATCTCCTTTAATGCCGCCAACTCAACATCCATGGAGCTTTCCGTCAATGGGACAACGCAAAAGCTCGATGTTAACAATAACATTGCGACATGGACACCGGGAATATGTGAAAATGCGACAGTAAGTGTAATAGCTAAGCGTGAGATTGAAGGTGAAGATGCCCAGGTGTCTGCCCCATTAATATTTGACCTCACGGTCAAAGCTCCTGCATTGGGTGAACTCGTCGTTACTTATGGAGAAGATTCTACCCCAGTGGAAAGTCCAGTGACTGTTGAGCAAGGTACTTTCTTTAAATTCAAAGCTGACAACGCAACGTCATTCACTGTAACCGTAGACAATGCAGAACCTATCGAACTTACTGCTAACGATGGAGTTGCGACTTGGATTCCCTCAACTTGCAAAAATGCTAAGATTAGCGTTGTCGCCAAACGCGAAGTTGAAGGAGAAGAGACCCAGATCTCAGAGACAGCATCATTCACTCTTACTGTCAAGAAAGTTGACTATGTCATTGCAAACTGGATTATAATCAGCGCCCCCTCCACAGCCGGAGGTAATAAAGTAGATATTGATTTGACCCTTGACCCAATAGAAAGCAGCCCAGGCAAATGGCATGCTTATGCTGAAAGCAGCTATACCAGTGGAATCTCGGGGGGAGCACAATTAGGGTCTACTAAAAATCCATTTACTGATGGGACAATTACCCTAACGGATTCTGACATCCCTGCCAATGCCATCATCAAAGAAATCATATTTAACGGTTTCACTAATGATGCGTATACCTTAGCGGTGACAGTCAACGGAGAATCTGCAGGCAATATAACTGTGGCTAAATCGACAGCACAAGACCACAAATTGTCAGGGTTTGAGCTTACCGGTAACAATGTGGTTTTCACTGCCACATCCGCCTCAAAATATCTTTGCGTGAAAGGTATCTCCATCAAATACACTATTCCTGAAGAGCAGCCCGGAGAAATTGTTGTTGACTATATTCCGCAGTTCTGCGAGGAAGCAAATGAAGACAAGACCGAGCTTACGATGATGGCAGGCGCAGAGCTGCGCTTCTCATCCATGGCTGCCGCCAAAATGGAAATCACAACTGAGGAGGAGGGCATAGAACTACCCGAGGCTGTCAATGAGGCCAACATCACCTGGACAGTTCCGGCAGACATCATCGCCACCATAAAAGTAACAGCATCCAGTGAGTCCGGAGAAAAGACCTCGGAACGTGTCTACACTATCTGTTCGGAGGACATCACCCCAGAAATTCCCGGATACATCTTCGAGAACGATTCCAAGTCAGTCATGATTTCAACTAAGGCTGGTGCTTTGAAAATTATGGCCGCTCCATATACTCCGACCCCGGAAGAAAACACCGCAATGATGGCAATCGAAGCACAGGGATGGTCATTCACCCCCGGCAATGATCCCAAGTCATATGAATTCTCTTATGAGGACATGGAGTCAACAATGAATGTCAGCGTGAAATCCGTCACCCCCACTAAAGAGTCCGACGTCGTGTCGTTCTATGTCAGCAACGACGGTCAGGTTTCAGGCATCGAGAATGTGGCAACCGACGTAATCGCCGGAGAGGCTGTATATTACAACCTCCAGGGACAGCGCGTCAACGCCGACCGCCCCGGCTTGTACATCCGCAAGCAGGGTGGTAAGGCCGAGAAGTTCATCATCCGCTGATTCAGGAGTGGAATCAGCAGAAACACAACCTATTAACTTACTTTAACAATCGGGAGGGCAAATCGCGGCGGTTTTGCTACCTTTGCCAAGCAATCCGCACTTCCCCCTCCGACAGACAAATGATATTTACAGCCGTGAGGCTGCAAGCCCAAGAAAGTTTTAGTATAATTGAAATGCAGGGAGACAGCCACTGGCCGTCTCCCTCTTTTTATGTGTCAGCGAATTCAACCAAAGTCTCTCGCAGATTACCCGTATATTTGCAGATTACCTGTAAATTTAACGGAGAAGTCTCGCAGATTACACAGATTACGCAGAGCCATCCGGCTTACACAGATGTCATCCGACAGAGTTTCCATCCGGATGGCTCTGCGTAATCTGCGCAATCTGCGAGACCTTAAAAATTATACCAGGCCTAAATTAAATCTGGGAGGTCATTCTCCTGATTCGGACGCGAACCGCGAGTTTCAGGAAAAGGGTCTCACGCAGATTCCGCAGATACGCAGATTTCACGCAGATTCTTCGAAGAGGTCTCACAGATTACACGGATTACACAGATGCCATCCGGGCGGAACGTCATTTGGTTTCCAGCCGGATGGCTCTGCGTAATCTGCGCAATCTGCGAGACCTTTCCCATAACCTCTTCCTCCTAATCCCTTTTATCTATTTATATCTGCTTTATCTGTTTATATCTGCGGGAAATCTGCGTATCTGCGGAATCTGGGGTCAGCGGATTTTTCCGGTTGGTAAGCAGTGGCTTCAGGAGTAAAGTTTGG
>ERZ777011.698-NODE-698-length-47365-cov-4.648510_pt1 | contig 47365 bp, 43 predicted proteins | sample MGYA00374964_ERZ777011 | MGnify/ENA primary metagenome ERZ777011 (study PRJEB29310, sample SAMD00008975) | mouse gut metagenome | study: EMG produced TPA metagenomics assembly of the Metagenome analysis of fecal microbiota from mouse which was promoted...
ATTAGGGCTATGCCCGAAAATGAAATACCACCCGCTATGCGGGTGGATTTTTATTGTCTGTCGTATTAAAATTCCGAGTAATTGTTTCGTTTTGTCGTCCTGCGCGAGCGAAGCTTTGCGCGCCTTAATGTCATGCTGAGCCTATGGCGAAGCATCTTAAATAAGATTCTTCGGCAAGCCTCAGAATGACAAGGTGGCGCGTTCAGAATGACAAAGTGGCTTGCAAAGCGTTGTACAAAACGGCAATTAAGCGCGCCTTTTACATTTGTTATTAAAAACAGTTGCGGTTTCTTTGCGGAAATGTTATACTCTGTTTACCACACAAATTGAATAAAAATTTTCAAATAGACGATACAGTATATAGGCATACTGTACCTCTTTATCGTCTATTGTAAAATAAGAAACGTCAATTTGTGTGGTAACAAATCGGAGGTACTCGTGCGGGTGTGTTTCCGGTTTGGGAACACACTTTTTTTTTACGGAGGATTTGAAAATGAAAAAAATTGTTACCACACTTTTGGCGTTTCTTTCCGCGTTTACCCTGTGCATAGGTTTCACCGCATGCGGCGACAAAGACGGCAAAAATCAAACTACGGTTACCGAAAAACAGTGGAAGGACGCGATAGACGTTTTCTCTGAAAACAGAACCAAGGTGAACGAAAAAAATTCCAACGTCAAACTCAAGTTGGAGATGGGCGAATTGGGGAGCGACAGCGTTTGGGTAAACACATACGATTGCGACTATGACAGTAAAGCCATTTTTATGACGGAAACGAATGACGGCAAGCTTGAAAGCGAGTTGTATATTTGGTATTCGGAAGAGGACGGCAAAATTTACAACGGCGGTTATAATTACGACGATTATAACGAGGGCGTAAAAATTTATTTCAAAAACGATGTTACGGACGAATTCGACACGCAAACCTGGGACGAATGTCATCTTATCTATGCCTCAATACATTATGAATTCGATTACATTTTCGAGGCAATGTGCGGAGATAAGCCTTTAAAGGAAAGTTATAATTTATTTAGCTACGACAAGTCGACAGGCGCGTATACATACAGCCGCAGCTTTCCCGACGCAAGCGAAAGGGACTACAATGTAAATATTTATATGGAAGTATATTTTGAGGACGGTAAACTGGTTCAGACTTATTTAGAGCATAAATATATCGAATCTGCTATTTTGCAATGTACAGATACATACAAAATAACGTTAGAGTACGGCACGGCGGAGGTAACCGTTCCGCAGTCTTACAGTAAAAACCTGATAACGAGCGGGCAGTGGGATAATTTCTTTAACGTCAATAATCCCGCTTTTAACAATATCAAAATTACTTCCGAAGGGAGTAGCACTGAGAATAATCAGTCCGTCGCCAGCGTTTTAGAATTTGATAATAATAATAAAATAATTTATAGCGAAGAGTACAAAGGCGCACAGCTTGAATATTACGATTATTACTTTGTCCAGGACGGAAAGTTTTATAGCTTCCAAAGCTATGATCAAAAAAAAGTTGTTGCCTCGTCGGGAGTTACTTTTAGAAATAAGTATGAAGATTATCTTGAAGCTACAGTACTGGAATGGGCGGTTATCGACGAAGGAATAGGCTTTAACGATTTCGAATTCGACCCCGAAACCGGCGCGTATTTTCTTGACAAAGAATACGAACATTCCGAGGAAAACGACGCAACTTTAAGCATTTCGGCAAAATATTATTTCGAAGACGGAAAGCTTGTCCGCGTGGATTATGAAATGAAGTATTATTATTATGGCGTTCAAACGGATAAGGGCACATTCAAATTTGAATACGGCGTTGTAGACCGCAAAGTGCCGCAGAATATTTTGGATATGGAGCCGGCACCCGACTCATTTTTCGGCTAAAAATTTTAAGGCGCCGCACAGTCTTTACGCCGCCGAAGCGTTACCCTTCGGCGGCGGTTTTTGTGTGCGGTCGGTGATAAACGGTTTTAAGTTTCGTGATTATACTTTTATCGTCAAAAAAATCTTTGCATTTTGGTTTCGGATATGTTATTATTGCAATGAGTAATATTTTGACTTTTCAGGCAAATTATGGATGACAATAAAAAAACGCTGTACTCTGCGGTTCAGCCCACAAACAATTTAACAATCGGCAACTATATCGGCGCGATAAAAAACTTCGTTGCTTTGCAGGACGAATACAACTGCTTCTTCGCCATGGCAAACATGCACGCCATTACCGTGCGCCAGAACCCTGCGGAGCTGAGACAGCGCACGCTTTCGCTTGCCGCGCTTTACATTGCCTGCGGCTTGAATCCCGAACGATGCGTGCTGTACGTCCAGTCTCACGTTCCGGCGCATGCAGAGCTGTGCTGGGTGTTGAACACGTTCACCTACGTCGGCGAAATGGAAAGAATGACGCAGTTCAAGGATAAGAGCGCCAAACATGCCGATAATATAAACATGGGGCTTATGGATTATCCCGTTTTAATGGCGGCGGATATTCTTCTTTATCAGACGGACGTCGTGCCTGTCGGCGAGGACCAGCGTCAGCATCTGGAAATAGCGCGCGATATAGCGCAACGCTTCAACAATGTTTACACGCCCACTTTTAAGGTTCCCCAAGGCGTATTCATGAAGGTCGGCGCAAAAATATGCGATTTGCTCGACCCGACTAAAAAAATGTCCAAGTCGGCGGAAAATTTAAACGGCTCGGTATTCCTTTCCGACGATAAGGATACGGTTATAAGGAAGTTCAAACGCGCCGTGACGGACAGCGGAAACGAAATAAAATACGACCCCGAAAACAAGGCGGGCGTAAGCAATTTGCTTAGCATATATTCCGCGTTTACCGGTAAAAGCATAGCGGAAGCGGAGGCGGATTTTGCGGGCAAAGGCTACGGCGAATTTAAGCTTGCCGTGGGCGAAGCGGTTGCCGATAAGATTGCGCCTATACAAGCGGAGCAGTCCAAACTGCTTGCGGACAAGGCGTATCTCGAAAGCGCGCTTAAATCCGGCGCGGAACGCGCCAACCGCGCGGCAAATAAAACTCTTTCCAAGGTTTACAAAAAAATAGGGTTTTATCAGTTTTAGCCGGCTGTGTTTATTTGAAATTTTCTCTTTGCTATGCCGAGCATATTTCTCCTTGCCATGTCGGGCATGTATTTCTCTTTGCTATGCCGAGCATATATTTCTTTTTGTCATCCTGAGCACAGCGAAGGATCTGAAAAAATTCTTCACTACGTTCGGAATGACGGTCGCCCGTCAATGCAGGCTTCGCTCCCTTAAAAATTAAAGTTTTCCGAGGTTCGATTTGTTCGGTTATATCCAGCCCGATACGCCTTATCTGTTTATAAAGGACGAAAATTTATACAAAGCGCTTTACTGCGGACTGTGCAAAAGCATAGGCGCGGGGTGCGGTCAGCGCGCGCGGACGTCGCTTACTTACGACATGGCTTTTGTTTCCGCACTTGTTCATAATATACGCAGGGAAGACGTAAACATAAAAAAGGAGCGGTGCGCGCTTCATATCTTCAAAAGAAGACCTATGGCTTCTTGCGACGGCACGTCCGTACTGATAGGCTGTATAAATACCGTACTGACGTACTATAAGCTTTGCGACGACAAGGCGGACGGCGACAGAAAAGGTATTTTCCGACACTTTTACAAGCGCGGTTTAAAGCGCGCTTACAGGAAGCACCCGCAGGTTGTGGAGATAATAAGCGGACATATGCGGGAGCAGGCTAAGCTGGAAAAAGACGGCTGTACCGTAATAGATATGGCTTGCGAGCCGACGGCGGAGATGATGCGCAAGCTTTCCGTCTACGCCCTGGGGGAGTTTTCCACCGCGGACACGGAAGGACTTTTCTACGATTTGGGCAAGTGGGTCTATCTTGCGGACGCGCTTGACGACTACGACAAGGACGTAAAGAAAAAGCGCTACAACGTGCTTGCGCTTTCGTTCGGGCAGGGCTGCAAGGCGGACGCGGTCGCGGAAAACAGAGAGGAATTGAATTTCCTTTTCGACAGTCTTTTCGCGGACATGCGCGCAAGGCTCTGCAAGATAAATTTCAGGTTCAATCACGATTTGACGGATAACATAATTCTGCGCGGCATACCGTTAAAGACAAGAAGTCTTATGGCATGCGGCTGCAATAAAAAAGGATGCGAAAATGAATAAAAAAAATCTTGAACTTTTCGGACTGGATGAAAACGCCGCTAAGGAAAACGTAAAAGCGGCATACGATAAGCTTAGGGAAAAATACCTCGAAGAAAGGTTTATGGACGGCGAAACGGGCAACAACGCCGCCAAAATGCTTACAAAAATAGAAACCGCTTATAACGAGCTTATGAGCGAGCTGTCCGAGGACGCCCGCGCCGACGACGGCGAAAGCTCGTTTGCAAGGGTAGAGGAGCTTATCCGCACTGGCGATATTCCCGAAGCGCAGAGAATTCTCGACGGCTTTAACGAGCGGGGCGCACGCTGGCACTATTTGCAAAGCGTGGTGTTTTACCGTAAAAACTGGATAAACGAAAGCAAAAAACAGCTTGAAATTGCCATCCAGTTGGAGCCGGACAACGACAAATACAAAGAAACCTATAAAAAGCTTAACGATAAAATAAATTACGACTCTAAAAACAATGCGGGCGGTACCGTTTATCAGGGTCAGACAATGACGTCCGACGCCGACGAGCAAATGGGCGGCAACTGGTGTTCGTCCTGTCTGCAATGCTGTTACCTGAATATGTGCCTTAATTGCCTTTGTAACGGCTGTTGCAGGTAATGGGTAAAAACAGAACTCCGCGCACGTTTGAAATAGCTCTTTCCGGCATTTGCTGCGCCGTTGCGGCGGGCGCGCTGGCGTTGGGGCTTTTAAGCGGTTATCTGACCGCGACGGGATACCTTATCGGCATTGTTGCGCTCATGGTGCCGCTATCCAAGCAGCTTTACCGCGGCGCGTTTCTTGCATACGTAGGCACGGTAATTCTTGCAATCGTACTGGGCGCGGTGGTAAGATTTTGGGATTTGGTTCCGTTTGCTATGTTTTTCGGCATACATCCGCTTGTAAACGCGTTACAGCTTAAATACCGCATAAACAAGTGGCTTGCCTACGCCGTTAAAGCGTTGTGGTTTGACGGTACTTTGATTGCGGCGTACTTTCTTATTTACGTTGTGGGGGGGATAGTTCTTCCCGAGCCGGTCGCCGCGTTTATTGCCGGTTGGAGACTGTACGTAATAATTTTCACTGCGGGCACGGCTGTTTTTTTGCTTTACGACTATCTTATTTTCTCTTTGCAGACAGGTGTGAACAAACTTGTATACAGGATAAAAAAATGAATTACGAAAACGAATCGGTTTACGAAGAACAACTTGAACGGGCGGAAAAATAGCTTGCCGCGGGCTATCATGATTACGCGCAAGCCATTATAAATCTTATCCCCGTAAAGAGCGCGAGGAAGTGTTATATCCAAAGCGAAATTTATGCGCACAGGCAATGGTTTAACGAAAGTTTAAAGCAGCTTAAAGCCGCGGTAAAGTCAGCGCCTAAAAATGAGACCTATAAAGCGAGATTAGCCGAATCGGAAGGCTTGAAAAATAAAGATAAAAGCAAAAAGAAAAAGACAAAAAAGCAAATGGGTAAAGGACTTAACGACGAGGCCAAATTATTTTTAGGGACTTGTTGCGAAATATTCACTGTTTGTTTTCATTAAGATATTATAAAGTCATGATAAAAAAGAACGAAAATTACACAGGCGACGTCGTGGATATCGGCGCCGGCGGCGAAGGAATAATAAAAGCAGAAGGCGCAACGGTGTTTGTGCCTTTTTGTCTTACGGGCGAAAAAGTTAAATTCAAGATTCTAAAATGCAAGGATAATATAGCTTACGGCAAGCTTTCAGAGGTAATAACGCCGTCCGAGGAACGCGCCTTGCCGCCCTGTCCCGTTTTCGGTAAATGCGGCGGTTGCGATTTACAGCATATGAATTATCCCGCCCAGCTTGCTTTCAAACGCGAAAGCGTAAACGCGACGCTTATGAAAATAGGCGGTGTTTATTGCGACGTGAACGAAACGGTTCCGTGCTCGCGGGAATACGGTTACAGGAATAAGCTTGTACTTCCCGTAAGCATAGAAGGCGGCGTTGCGGAAACGGGTTTTTACGCACGCCACAGTCACAGGATAGTGCCTGTCCGCTCCTGCGCAATTCAGGCGGACTGGGCCGATAAAGTGTTTTCCGCGGTGCAAAGCGCCGCCCCTTATTTGCCCGACGGAGCGGTGCGGCATATTGCGGTCAGGGAAATAAAGGGTAAATTTATTTTTGCGCTTGTCGTCCGCAGGGAGTGCGACGCTTCTCCGCTTATAAAGCAATTAGAAAAAAACTTTAAAGATTTTACTTTTCTGCTGAATATTAATCCCGACGAAACAAACGTGATTTTCGGCAATAAATGGCGCGCGTTGCGCGGAAGCGGGTTTTATTCCGCCGAGGATTGCGGCATAAAATACAGGGCGGGCGCAAACACCTTTTTGCAGGTAAACGACGACGTTCGTTCAAAGCTGTACGCCGCAGTTCTTGCGGAAGCGGAAGAAGACGCCGTAATAATAGACCTGTACAGCGGCGGCGGAATGTTGACCGCCATGCTTGCAAAAAAATGCGCGGCGGCGTACGGTATAGAGGTAGTGGAGGAGGCTTCGCGCTGTGCGGACGAGCTTAGGGACGCCAACGGACTGCAAGGTAAAATGTTTAATGTTTGCGGGAAAGCGGAAGATAAGCTGGACGAAGTGCTTGCGGCGACGGAGGGGCGCCGGCGCATAATTGTCTGCGACCCGCCCAGAAAGGGTATGGAGCGGAGCGTGGTAAAGGCGGTTGCCGCGTCGGGAGCGGCTAAGGTAATACTTATTTCCTGCAACCCCGCTACGCTTGCGCGGGACTGCGGCTTGCTTTGCGGCACGCTCGAAGATGTAAACGGCGCCCTTTTCAAAATGGGAAACGATAACGGTGCGTATAAAATTACTTCTGTAACTCCTTTCGACATGTTCCCCCAGACAAAGTGGTGCGAGACGCTGGTTGTTCTTTCCCACAAAAAACCCGACGGACATATCAACATAAAGGTTGAGTTCGGCGAAGAGGAAGGGCAAGTATCTTTGAAAGAAGTTGCCAAACGTGCCGAAGAACGCAAGCCGAAAGAAAAAGTAACCTATAAGAAAATGCAAGACTATATCGAGCAAACTTACGGCTTCAAAGTCCACACGGCGTACATAGCCGAAGTCAAGCGTGATTTAGGCTTGCCTATGTACGACGCCCCAAACGCCGTCGAAGAATTAAAACACCCTCGTCCGCATCCCACACCGAAAATGGTGGAAGCGATAAAGGAAACATTAAAACATTTTGAGATATTGTATAATTGATGAAGAGGATACAAATATCGACGTTTTGCGCCACGTTATTTTTAAGCCCGAAGCCACCGATAATAAATCCGAGTAGAGGACATGGAAATTTTAGGAATTATATTTTTTGCGATATTCAAGCGGGGAGCAGTCGGCGTATTTCCGGAAAGCGCGGGAAAAGTGGCTCTGCGAAGAAAAACCGAGATAAGCACTGATTGCGGTCAACGTTTTGTCGGTATAACGGAGAAGTCTTTTGGCTTCGTCCGTTTTTTCTTTTAACACGAAATCGGTAAGCGTCATCCCCGTTTCTTCCTTGAATTTTACGGACAAGCGCGTACGGCTCAAAAACATAGCGTTCGCCAACGCTTCGATGTCGACGGGTTCGGAAAGATGGTGTTGAACGTAATTACTTATCTCTATAACTAACTTCGACGGGGATTTTCCGAGCCGAAGTTTTTCAACGCGCTCGGTATAATCGAGAACCATATGATATTGCAAATTTGCTATTTGTCCCACGTTATTTAAAAGCTCGCATTTTTGTATATACGCATCGGAAAGAGTCAGCGCGTCTTCAACGTCCATTCCTCCGCGTATTGCCGCCCGAGAGATAAGGGTGGTTGTTACAATGAACGTGTTTTTCAATTGTCGCATTTGCTCGGTGGCGAGAATTCCCGCGCGCACGGCGGGGGCGTTCGCAATCCATTCGCGGAGCGCCGCAGTATCGCCTTTGCGGACGATATTGACGAGCATTTGTTCGAGAGTTATGGTGTTGTGGACGGCTTGAGCGGATTGAATTATTGCAATATCGGAATTGAAATTCTGATTGGCTCTGTCGGATTCTATAATCTCTTTAAGTTTTTGCTGTTCCGCGTCATATATTTTTATCTTTTCCAAAGAAAGTTTTTCGTCGTTCATCACGTAATTCATGGTGCATAAAATTTGCAATATGCTGTCAAGCGGCATAGCGACGATGCTTTTCATCCCCGCGGCAAATTCATTGACCTCATCTGATGGAACGTCGCACTTAAACGCCAATTCTTTTATGTCTTGATCGTTCATAGTCCCTTGACGTGAAGGTCCGATAACTAATTTATATGGCGGACAATTAACAATTCCGTAATAGTTAAAATACGGTGTAATGAAATAACCGACATGGTCGGTTATCGATAAGATATCCGAAAGATATGGTGTTATTGGATCTTTAGGCAGAATGACAAGCGAGTGATAAAACACTTGCTTGTCATTTTTATATGTCCTTACAGGAATTCCCGCAAGATTGCCTATAATTGCGCAAAGGTAATTATAATCAAGATTTTTCATATATTCTCCAAAAGTTAGAACTATTATAACTTATTCAGAACAATTATGCAAGAAGTTTAATATGCTATTTGTTATAATTTATACACAAAATGAAAGGGAGTATCATTTCTATGGATATTCAGAGATTATTGAGAGAGCTGACGGTAGAAGAAAAAGCGGCTTTGGTTGCGGGCGTTGACTTTATGTACACAAACCCCGTGCCGAGGCTTTCAATACCTTCCGTTCGCATGTCTGACGGTCCGCACGGACTTCGCGTGCAGTCGGAGGGTGGGGATAACGGCGTTGCGGGTAGCGAACCTGCGACGTGCTTTCCCACGGCGGTTGCAACGGCTTCGAGCTGGAATCCCGAAAATACTTATAAAATGGGCGTTGCAATCGGGGAAGAATGTGCGCATTACGGCGTAAACGTCCTGCTCGGTCCGGGAACGAATATTAAACGCAATCCCTTGGCGGGGCGTAATTTCGAGTATTTTTCAGAAGATCCGTTACTTGCGGGTAAAATGGCGGCGGCGGAAGTAAAGGGCGTTCAGGAAAACGGTACGGGCGTTTCGGTAAAACACTTTGCGCTCAACAACAGCGAAAACTACCGCTTTATGGGCGATTCCGTTTGCGATATGCGGACAATACGCGAACTTTACTTAAAGCCCTTTGAAATCATCGTAAAGGAAAGTAAGCCGCAAACTTTAATGTGCGCGTACAACAAAATCAACGGAACGTATTGCTGTCAGAACAAGTGGCTTTTGACCGACGTCTTGCGCAAGGAATGGGGTTTCGACGGTTTGGTTATGACCGATTGGGGCGCAACGCACGACAGGCTTGAAATGATACGCGCGGGACTCGATTTGGAAATGCCGGGCGACACCAATATTTGCCGTAAGTGGATAATAGACGGAGTAGCGGACGGAACGCTGAAAACAGAAGATTTGGATAAGGCGGTAGAGAACGTGTTGCGCCTTGTCGAAAAGCACGAAAACAACAAAAAGCGTGAAGCCGACTTTGCGGCGCACAATGCGCTTGCCGCAGAGATAGCCGCCGATTGCGCAGTGCTTCTCAAAAACGACGGGGTGTTGCCGCTTGCAAAGGACGGAAGTTACCTTGTAGCGGGAGAACTTTTTGAAAAGCCGCGCTATCAGGGTTCGGGCAGTTCTATGATAAACCCGACGTTCCTTTCCACGCCCAAGACTGCGTTTGACGAGAAGAAAGTTAATTATAAGTACGCCAAAGGTTACAAGGAAAATCAGCTTGCGCCCGACGAAAAACTTATAAAAGAAGCGGTTGCGCTTGCAAGCGGATATGAGAAAATATTGGTGTTTGCGGGGCTTACAGATTACGTTGAAAGCGAGGGCGCGGACAGAGAAAATATGCGTTTGCCCGAAAACCAGCTTGCACTCATTGACGCGCTTACAAAGACGGATAAAAAGATTATCGTCATTCTCTACGGCGGTTCGCCCGTAGAATTACCGTTTGCCGATAACGTGAGCGCAATACTCAATATGTACTTGCCGGGGCAGAACGGCGGAACGGCAATGGCGCAGCTTGTATTCGGAGATAAGACGCCTTGCGGCAAACTTGCCGAAACGTGGGCGATAAGTTACGACGACGTACCGTTCGGTAAAGACTTCGGAAAGACAAGAAACGAGATATACAAAGAGAGCATATTCGTTGGCTATCGTTACTACCTTACCGCAGACAAAAAAGTGCGCTATCCGTTCGGTTACGGACTTTCTTATACGTCGTTCGATTATCGGGCGATAGAAACAAGCGAAACAGAAACGGAAATAAATGTGTCCTGCGAGGTCGTAAACAAAGGCAAGTATGACGGCGCGGAAATCGTTCAGCTATATGTGAAAGCGCCGCGGGACGGGGTGTTCAAACCGCTTAAAGAACTGAAAGGCTTTACAAAGGTATACTTGAAAGCGGGGGAGAGTAAAAAAGTTACCATAACCGTCGAGAAAGACGATTTGCGGTATTGGAACGTAAAGGGAAACCGCTTTATATTGCAGGGCGGCGAATACGACTTTGAATTATGTTCCGATTGCCAAACCTTGAAATTAAATAAAGCTATTACGCTGAAAGGAGAGGAAGGGGTAAATCCCTATACGGAAGCGGTAAATAAGGCATATTGCGGGGACAATTTACAAATAACCGACGAAATATTCGAGCAGATGTCGGGACTGAAAATACCTTCGTTACCGCCCCAAAAGCCGATACATTTGGAAAGCCGATTTACCGATTTGCGGCAGACGGTTATGGGAAGAATTCTGTTCAACTCCGTTCTGTCGGTTGCCAAAAAGGATATGAAAAAGGCGAAGAAACTTCCAGAAGGAGCGGAACGCGACAATAAAATAAAGGGCGCAATGTTTTTAAAACGCATACTCGAAAGTAATTCGATTATCACGATGTCGATGTCTGCGGGTAAGAGTTGCCCGTACAACTTTGCAACGGGCTTTGTAAATCTTGCAAACGGGCATTTAATCAAGGGTATAAAGTGCTTCTGCACAAAAATAAAAGCATCGGCTTTGCCGAAGGATAAGGAGGATAAATAAATGGAAAAAGGTAAACTGTTAAGCGGAAGAATTTTCAATAGTAAAGTCCATTCCAAAAACGTTGAGGGAAAAGAGAAGTGGCTCGGCTATCTTCTCGGTCCTTGCGGGGCGCTTCTTTTAAACGCCGTACTCGCTACATATCTGAACGTCTTTTACACCGACGTTTTGAAACTTACCACCGTGTGGGGCGGACTGTTCCTTGTTGTATTTCCGCTTGTGTCGAAAGTGATCGACGCAGTAACAAACGTAGTTATGGGTTACATAATAGACCGCACCAAAACGAAGCAAGGGAAAGCGCGTCCGTGGCTGCTCCTTTCCGCGCCGCTCTTGTTTGTTACGGGATTACTTTTGTTTTTAGTCCCGAGCGGCAATCAGACTTTGCAGATTATATGGGTAATGATTTCATATAATTTGTTTTACTCGTTTGCATTCACTATCTACAATATGAGTCACAACTTAATGTGTCCGCTTTCAACCCGTAACACCGTTCAGCGTGGCGGGCTTTCGGTATTCAACCAAATCTCCACGATAATGATGAGCGGAATTTTGGTTGCTCTCGTATTCCCCATGGCTATTATGCCTATGCTTGGTGTGGATAAATCGCTCTGGATTATCGTTATGGGCGTTCTTGCGGGCTTGGCTTTGCCCTTGACTCTTCTCGAATACTACTTCACGAAAGAGCGCGTAACGGAAGAACAGGCGGCGGCAGGCGAAAAGAAGATACCGTTCTTGACCCAGCTTAAAATAGTTCTTACCGATAAATATATGTTAGTAATGTTTGTTTACTTCCTCATATATACTTTCGCTTCATCACTTAAAAATATGGGGCTTGTCTATTATTGCAATTACGTTTTGGGAACGTATAACGACGGAATTACGCAGATGCTTGTGTCCGTTATCGGCGGTATTCCCATGGGTATCGGTGTGTTTGCAGTGTGGCCGCTTGCCAAAAAATTCGGTAAGCGCAACGTAACGCTTATCGGATTTCTTCTTTACGCATTGGGCAGCGCGATTTGCTGGATGATGCCTACTAATTTATATATAGTGCTTGTTGGGCAGTTTATAAAAAATATCGGCGGGCTTCCCTGCGCTTACGTGTTTATGGCTCTTTTTGCCGACGGGCTTGACCATATAGAATGGAAGAGCGGTATACGTTGCGACGGTACGGCAATGTCCGTCTATAACATCATTGCGGTTGCGATAGTCGGTGTGGCTACGTCCGTGTTCAACGCTATGATTTCGGGCGCGGGGTATGTCGCTCCCGAAATTGTTGACGGTGTTACGATTGCCGCAACCCAGTCGAAGGCGGTGCTTGACGTTATAACCTTCTCGTTCGTAGGTCTCGAAACGATAACGGGGGTAATTCTTGCGGGCTTGCTTGTATTCCTTTCGGTGGAAAAGACTATAACCCGTAAACAGACAATGATACGCGAAAGACAAAAAGCGGCAACCGAAGCACGCGGCGAAGAATGGGTCGCACCCGAAATTCAAGCGGAAATCGACGAAAAGAATTTCCTGGAAGAAAGCGAAAGAATTTTTGCCGAAGAACTCAAAGTGAAGTGCGGGAAAAAGGGCTTGGACTATGAAGCCGAACTCGAAAAGCATAATAAAGCGGTTGCGGAAAATCGCGCAAAGCAAGCTGAAAAGAAACGCCTTGCGGACGAAAAAGCGGCGGCTAAATTAAAGAAAGCCGAAGAAAAACGTGCGGCTAAACTTGCCAAGCTCACGCCCGAACAGCTCGCCGCCCGTGAAGAAAGAGCAAATAAGCGGCAAGAACGGGAGTCCGCGGCTTGGGCGGCAGAACTTGAAAAAGGCGAAACGTATTATAAAAAAATTCAAGCCGAACTTGCCGCAAGGCAAAAATAACGGAGTAGCGGAATGAAGGCAACAAATCTTAAATGCGAATATTTATATAATCCCGTAGGGATAGATATTCAAAGACCGCGTCTTTCGTGGAACTGCGAGGGCGGCGTAAAACAGTCGGCGTACCGTATCATTGCAATGTCTGACGGCAAGGCTGTTTGGGATAGCGGTAAGGTGCGTTCGGACGGCATGCACGCCGAATACCCCCACACGCTTGTAAGCCGTCAAAGAGTAGAGTGGCGCGTTACGCTTTGGGACGAGAGCGATAAAGAGGGCGAAAGCTCGTCGGCGTTCTTCGAAACGGGACTGCTTAAACAAACCGATTTTACGGCGAAATGGATAAGCGGCAACTATTCCGTAAACAAGAAAAAACGCTATCCCGTCGATTGCTTCAAAAAGACCTTTACGGCAATATGCGTTCGGCGCGCGCGGCTTTACATTACGGCTTGCGGAATTTACGAGGCAAGGCTAAACGGCAAACGCGTGGGCGATTTTTACCGTGCGCCGGGGCATACCGATTATACAAAGCGTATTCAGTTGCAGACCTGCGACGTAACCGAACTTATAAACAGCGGCGCAAACGACTTGACGGTGGAGCTTGCCGACGGTTGGTACAGGGGAAGCTGCGGCGCGTGGGGAATTAAAAACCAATACGGTACGCAAACCAAACTCTACGCGCAGTTGGAACTAATCGGACAGGACGGAAAAATAACCACGGTGTGTTCGGACGGAACGTGGGCTTGGAGTAACGACGGCGCAATCCGCTTTGCGGACAACAAGGACGGCGAAGTGTTGGAAGCATACCGCACGCCGACTTATAGCGGTAAAGCAAAGGTTGTCAAGTGCAACGTGATTCCCACGGCTTCAAACAACGTATCCGTTACCGAACACGAAACGTTCAAGCCGAGGCTCATAAAAACGCCGAAGGGCGCAACCGTACTCGATTTTGGGCAGAACCTTACGGGATATATTAAGTTTTCGCTTAATGCGAAGAAAGGACAAAAGATAAAACTGCGTTTCGGGGAATTGCTCAATAAGGACGGCGAATTTACGCAAGTCAACATTCAATGCCGCAACAGGAAAGGCACGAAAGTAACGCCCTTGCAGCAAGTTATTTATACTTGCAAAGACGGCGCAAACGACTACAAAACCAAGTTTGCGATATTCGGCTTTCAGTACGTTTTAATCGAAACGGAAGTAGAATACAACCCCGAAGATTTCACGGCTGTTGCGGTTTATTCGGATATGCCCGAAACGCTGTCGTTCGACTGCTCGCACGAACTTATAAATAAGCTTGTGGAAAACACGCGTTGGTCGGCAAAGAACAACCACGCCGACGTCCCCACCGACTGCCCTACGAGAGAGCGGCACGGTTGGTCGGGCGACGCGCAAATCTTCGTCGGCACGGCAAGTTACTTTTTCGATTACGGGAGTATGGCGAAAAAGTATTTGCGGGATATGTACGATTGGCAGAAGAAAAACGGCAGACTTCCGCAGATAGCGCCCGCGGGCGGAGTGGACTTTTATATGGCTACGATGAACGGCTCTGTCGGTTGGTCGGACGCGGGCGTTATTATTCCTTATAAACTTTGGAAACAATACGGCGACAGATCAGTGCTTGAGAAATACTACGACGGTATGAAACGCTATGCAAAGTTTATGATAAAGCGTTGCGGAAAGAAAACCGTACTTTCAAAGCCTATTCACTTAAAGCATAAATACAGAAAATTTGCGGTCAATTACGGGCAGAGTTACGGCGAATGGGCAGAACCCGCCGACGTGTCCCCTATGAAATGGACGGATATGGTATTGCCGCACCCCGAAGTTTCCACCGCATATACAGCGTATGTAATGGAGCTTATGTGTAAGATTGCAACCGCGCTTAAAAGGACGGAAGATATTGCGCTTTATAGAAAGTACGCCGACGGCACGAAACAAGCGTACCGCGCGCTTCGCAAAACGAAGGATTATCCGCTCGACACCGACAGGCAGGCTATGCTCGTCCGTCCGCTGTATTTTAACCTTCTGAACAAAGAAGAAACGGAGTATTCTAAAAAGCGGCTTGTAAAGGCTCTTGAAAATTACGGTTGGAGAATAGGCACGGGCTTTTTGTCAACGCCGTTAATTCTATACGTTTTAACGGAAATAAATCCCGAATACGCCTATAAGCTGTTGGAAAACGAGCAAATGCCGGGGTGGCTTTATATGCCGAAAATGGGAGCTACGACAATTTGGGAAAGTTGGGAAGGCACGGAAGCGCAAGGCGGCGTTGCCTCGCTAAACCATTACAGCAAAGGCGCGGTCTGCGAGTGGCTGTTTGGAGTAATGTGCGGAATTAACGTTGCGGGCGAAAACCATTTTGTGATTAAGCCTGTACCGGGCGGAACGCTCACGCACGCAAAAGCAAGTTATCAAAGCATTTACGGGACGGTTGCAAGCGGTTGGGAAAAGACGGGTAAAAGATATAAGTTTACCGTAGAAATTCCCGCAAACTGCACGGCAGACGTCATCTTGCCCGACGGTAATAGACAAGTAGTCGGCGCGGGTAAATACGCATTTTAACTGCAAAAATATAGTGGTGTAAAAAGCTTAATGTGTTGTGGAATATGGAATATTACTTGGCAATAGATATAGGTGCGTCGAGCGGGCGGCATATCGTCGGTTGGCGTGAAAATAACGAAATAAAAACCGACGAGGTTTTTCGTTTCCCGAACGGCACGAAAAGGCAGAATAACTGTCTTGTGTGGGATACTGACAGTCTTTTCGAAAACGTTAAAAAAGGCATTAAAGCCGCAATAAAGAAGTACGGACAAATCAAATCTCTTGCGATTGACACTTGGGGTGTGGATTATGTGTTGGTAAACCGCATTCGCTCCCTGAGTCCGTGTTTTGCATATAGGGACAGTCGCGCGGAGACGGTTATAGACGAAGTCCACGGGAAGATGTCTTTCGAAGAGTTGTATCGCAGAACGGGCATACAGTTTCAACCGTTTAACACCGTCTATCAACTCTATGACGATATGAAGCGGGGTAGATTGGATAGGGCCAATGATTTTTTGATGATACCCGAATATCTCAACTACTTGCTTACGGGCGTGAAGATGCACGAATATACCAACGCGACGACGACGGGGCTGGTAAATGCAGAAACGAAAGAATACGACAAAGATATTTTATCTGCGTTAGGTCTGCCGACAAGGTTATTCGGTCAACTTTATCAGTCGGGAACGAGGGTCGGATTGTTATTGCCCGAAATCGCTTGGGCGGTCGGCGGTCAAACGGAAGTCGTTTTATGTGCAAGTCACGATACGGCGAGCGCAGTCGAAGGCATAGCTATGACCGGAAACAGTCCTTATATATCGAGCGGAACGTGGTCGCTGTTGGGCTTGAAAGTGCCGCAAGCTATTACGGACGAAAAGAGCCGAAGGGCGAACTACTCAAACGAGGGCGGCGTGGGTTACGTCAGATACCAAAAGAACATTATGGGTATGTGGGTCGTCAACCGTCTGCGCGGCGAGCTATGTCCCGACAAACCGTTCCAGCAGATAGTAGAGCAAGCACGGCAAAGCACGTTCAACGCTTACGTTGATGTCAACGACAATTCGTTCCTTGCGCCGAAAAGTATGAAAGAAGCGTTTGACGGCGCGCTCAAATGCAAGCCGCAATCAGAAGCGGATTATTTCCGTTGCGCATTTTTAAGTCTTGCCATAAGTTATATGGACGCTTTGGACGAATTAAAGGCAAACACGGGCGCGGAGTTTGATAAGCTGTATATAGTTGGCGGCGGGGCAAAGAATAGTTTATTGAACGAACTAACCGAACAAGTTTGCAAAATTAAAGTTTGTGCGTTGCCTATCGAGGCAACCGCACTTGGAAATCTTAAACTACAAATAGAGGTGCAATAATGTATGAACAAGCAAAAAAGGAATATGCGGCATACGGGATAGATACGGAAGCGGCAATCAAAAAGCTCAAAGCTATCCCCGTGTCAATCCACTGTTGGCAGGGCGACGACGTTGCGGGTCTGGACGGCGGCGGAGAATTAAGCGGCGGCATACAGACGACGGGTAACTACCCGGGCAGAGCGAGAAACTTCGAGGAATTGAAAGCGGATATAACAAAGGCGTTTTCAATGATGCCGGGCAAAAAGCGGTTGAACCTGCACGCAAGCTACGCGGTCGGCGCGGCGGCGGACAGGGATAAATACGAACCGCAACACTTTGCATCGTGGGTGAAGTTTGCCAAGGAGCTCGGGTTGGACGGAATAGACTTCAACCCCACCATGTTTTCGCATAAAAACGTAAAGGACGGGCTGACACTGTCCAGCCCCGACGAGAATATTCGTAAGTTTTGGGTAAATCATAGTATAGCGTGCTTACATATAGCGGAACACTTTGCGTCCGAGTTCGGCAAGCCATGCCTTGTAAACATATGGATACCCGACGGATATAAGGACGTGCCCGCGGACAGACTCACGCCGAGGCTGAGGTTAAAGAAGAGTCTGGACGAAATACTCGCCTGCGGTTACGCCAGAAGCAAAGTAATTGTCGCGGTTGAAAGCAAGGTGTTCGGAATAGGCGTTGAAAGCTACACGGTGGGCAGCAACGAGTTCTATCAGAACTACGCCGCAAAGAACAATATCTGCTGCCTTTTGGACAACGGACACTATCACCCCATGGAATACGTCTCGGATAAAATCCCCGCGCTTTTGGCTTTCTATGACAAGGTGGCGCTGCACGTGACGCGCGGCGTTCGGTGGGACAGCGACCACGTAGTATTGTTCGAGGACGAGCTGAAAGAGATAGCAAAGGAAATAGTAAGAAACGACGCGACGGATAAAGTGCTAATAGGTCTGGACTATTTCGACGCGAGTATAAACCGCCTGTCCGCGTGGGTGACGGGACAACGCGCAATGCAGAAGGCTCTTTTGTATGCACTGCTCACTAACCACGCTGAACTCAAAAAGTTACAGGACAAAGCGGAGTATACAACGCTTATGGTAAAGCAGGAAGAATACAAGACAATGCCCTTCGGCGCGGTATGGAAAGAATATCTGAAAAGAGAAGGGTTAAGCGAGGACTATTTAACCGATATAAAAGAATACGAAAAAGAGGTTTTGAGCAAGAGATGAAAGATATAATGACTGCGCCGTTCGTAAAGGAAATGTGCAAGACTACTGCAAATATGTACCGCTTGGGCTGGGACGAAAGAAACGGCGGGAACATAAGCTATCTGTTAAACGAAAAAGAAGTGACGGAATATATAGACTTAAACAAAGTAATCCGCACAATACCGTTAATGGGAGTGAACGAAGCGGAGTTCGACGTAAGTCCGCTATTGGGTAAAATCTTTATAGTGACGGGCACGGGCAAATACTTTAAGAACGTTGAGGCCGACCCCGAAACCAACCTTGGGATAGTGAGAGTAATAAAGGGCGGAGTGGAGCTTTTGTGGGGCTACAAGGACGGCGGACGTACAACAAGCGAACTGCCCGCGCATTTGATGTGCCATATGTCAAGACTTAAAGTCGACCCCGAGAACAGAGTAGTAATGCACTCCCACCCGACGCATACGCTTGCAATGAATTTCGTACACGAGCTGGACGAGAAGAAGTTCACGCATACGCTTTGGGGAATGTGCACGGAGTGTATAGCGGTATTCCCCGACGGGGTGGGGATACTTCCGTGGATGCTATGCGGGACGGACGGGATAGGCAAGGCAACCGCTAAGAAGATGGAGGAGTTCCGCCTTGTAATCTGGGCAATGCACGGCATATACGGCGCGGGTAAGACAATGGACGAAACGTTTGGACTTATAGAGACGGTTGAAAAGGCGGCGCAAATCTACATGCTTACGGCGCACTTACCCCGCGTAAACACCATTAAGGACGAGGATATGGTAAAGCTTGTAAAACTCTTCGGGCTAGATTACAGAAAAGATTTTTTGAATTTATGACATATCATATAGGAGCAAGCGCCGCCCGTGACGGGCGGCGCTTTAAACGTGCTTCAACTCTAATCAATATTTTTAATCTCTTTAACAATCGCAGAAATCAATGGCAAATACTTTTCGTCAATACCTGCAAGCTGAGACCATAATACTTCAAGTTGACTTAATTGTATGTTTCCGTAATCTACAAAAGCGCACCGACGACGCGGTATCGCTGTTCGGAGATAAAGAAGCGGGCGGGATATGCGTTCTCAAAGGGTACAAAGAATATTATTACGGTTATGACGGCAAGGCAGTGTATGTCGATTTGATTGACGAATTGCAAAGCAAATATCCTTTGACCGAGCCGCAAATAATAGGCGAGAGCGCACAAAAGGCATTTATAGGCTTGTTCGGGGCTATCTTGCGTATGCGCAATCTACTTTCGTCGTTCGACGATTTTGCGGGCAACGAAATTCTTTCCGAGCGCGAAATGCAGGATTATCAAGGACGATATAACGATTTGTACGACGAGTGGCGCAATCGCAGAAAGGAACACGAAAAGGAAGATATAACTGACGATATAGTTTTCGAAGTGGAGCTAATAAAACAAATCGAGATCAATATCGACTACATACTTTTGCTTGTAGAGAAATATCACGACGGACACAAATCGGATAAAGAATTGCTTATCACGATAAACAAGGCTGTCGATTCGAGTTTGGAATTGCGGAGCAAAAAGTCGCTTATACAAAACTTTATCGCCGGAATAAACGACGTGGACGACGTACTTTTGGAATGGAAAGAGTTTGTAGTAAAAAAGAAAGAGGAAGAGCTTGCGGCTATCATAGCGGAAGAAAAATTGAAGAACGACGAAACGCGAAAGTTTGTGGAGTATTCTTTCCGCGACGGCGTAATGAAAACGACGGGGACGGATATAGACAAAATAATGCCGCCTATGTCGAGATTCGGTGGCGGACGCGAAAAGAAGAAAGAGAGCATCATACAAAGATTACTCGCGTTCTTCGAGCGGTTTTTCGGGATAGGATAAACGATTTTTACGAGAAAGGAATAATTACGGCGTTTTATTCGCTTGATATGTAGAGCCTATAATACAACTGAATAGCAACGGTAGAGGAAAGTTTGTAAAATCGGACTTTCCTTTTTTGCACAAAAAATTTTGCAAAGACCGTCAACTTTTGTGTGTTTCAACCGCTTTATAGTAGTGGGGTAAATATTTTCGAGATAAGTGTGCTTGGATAAGAGAAGGGAATTTTTCATCAGACCCCGAACTTTTCAAAACTTGTGTCCTTGTTAATATGGAGGGGTATGAAAAAAGTTTTTCAAAATTCCCTGTAAGTAGGGGTGAAATTTAGTGTTAGTAAGTGGAAGGCAATTAAACTATGCCGCAAAGGAGGTGGTGCGTATGCGCTATTAACAAGATTTGCAAGCGGTCTTAAAATGCTTGCGACAAATAAAAAAATAACGGAGGAACAATGGAACAAAAACAATTAAAGCAATTCACTTTCTATGATTTGTATTGGGACTTAATGCGGCAATCGGGCGACGCTTCGGCGGGAAGGTTGGTGAGGAATATTTGTCTGTATATGTTCACAAGCGAAACCGTAACCGAGCCACAGGACGATAGGGAAAACTTCTTTTGGAGCAATATCGTGGACTTGTTGGAAGAAGATAAACAAATCGAAATGAGCGGCAAAAAATCGAAAAATCTCAACAGTAAGATGCGGCACTTTACGTTCGTGGATACTTATTACAAGGCAATCAAACTTATGACCGAAGCGGAGAGCGGACAGTACGTTAAAGCTATATGCGAGTATATGTTCAACGGCACGGAAAGGAAATTGAAATCGCCCGTAGACGCATACTTCGCACTTGCCAAACGGAAATTGGAACTGTCGCGCAAACGTAAAACAATCGGCTCGATAGGCGGTAAGCAAGAGCGCATAAAGGTAACGGACGAGCAAGTGGAAACGGCTACGAAAACGGAATGCGGCGTGTCTTTTGAAGAATTTATGAGTATGCACCCGAACGTGCAAAACGATTTGTATGCTTCGCGGCAACACCTACTCAAAGGCATAGATTGGGCGTGGTTGGATATCGGTATGGACAGACAGCCGCGATGGAAAAGGTGTAACAGCTTGTATCAGCTTTTAACCCACTACAAGGAAATCGTAAAAGATGTGTAGACGGAGCAAAAGCGGAAGCAAATAGGGAGCAATATAAGGCAAAAAGGAAGCAGGTTAAGGTTTTACAGTTTTAAGACTGTAAAACATATCGCCGCAAGCGGCGATAATATGTGGGATACCCACCATATTGTATTCCATAAAAATATTTCAAAAAAAGATTTTTACGGAATAGGAAGCGGAACGAAGCGAGAATAGCCGTTTGCGAAGGCGAACGGCTGAAAGCATAGTTTGCGCTGACGAGGATACCCACCTTAGCGCGGCTACGCCGCAAAGAAATTACGACCACGGGAGGAACGAAAACAATAGGAACACAACCGGTAATATTCGATATAGCCTACACACCGTATAGACTGCCCAAAAATGTAACGGCAGACGAGAGAGCCAAACACGAAAAGCAACGTGCTTTCTACGATATGTCCGGCGCGGACAATATCTACAAGTACATAACGACGGAAGGTAAGATATACGGCGAGGAGGCGAAGAAATTTACAATGCTCGAATACTTGCAAAAGAGTACGGGAGTATTCAACCAAGACGGTATGCTCACGAAAGAACAAGTAAAAGAAATGAAGCGGCGAGCGCAAACGGGCGAAAAGAATATTTGGCACGGGTTTATCTCATTCAATAAAGAAAACTCGGAAAAGATAGACGATCCCGAAAAGTGTATCGCGCTCATAAAACAAACCTTCGGGCAATTTTTTAAGGACGTGGGCTTCAAACCCGACAATATGGACTTATTGTGCGCATTGCATTTAGACCGTCCAGAACACTTGCATATTCATTACGTCTTTTGGGAGAAAGAGCCGAAAGTAAAGAATCAACGAGCGGCAGGGTATAAGTACCGAGCGAAAGGCAAAATACCGCTTGACGTAATAGACAAAATGACCGAGCGATTGAACGCCTATACAATCGACGACGACTTTGCAAGGAAACGGAAAAAGGTAATTGAAGAACTCACCCGAACGAGCAATGAATACGACGTCGCACATCTGAACGATAGGCTACGCCGATGGCTGAAAGAGCTTGCGGACGAACTGCCCAAAGACAAACCGTTATGGTATGGAAGCAAAGAGATAGCCGAGCATCGTCCGAAGATAGATTTAGTCGCGGAGTGGCTCATTGATCTGGACGATAAAACACGCGAAGACGACCACGCTTTCCGTAAAGAGCTTCGTGAGAAAGAACAAAAGTTGAAAGGTATAATGGGCAACTACTATAAATCGCGTCTTACAACGGAAAGGCTGTTTATGGAGCGCATACCAAACAAGGCAGACGAGGACGGAGTAAAGAGTATCCATACCATAGAAAGATTGGAGTGGGACTACCGTAGGCGACTCGGCAATATCGTTCTCAAAAAGGTACGCGAGATACAAAGGGAAACGTATAAACGTAATCCACAAAGGAAGTATAAGACGAACGATAAAAACCTAAAACGTCGGCTTGCAATCTCATCACGGAAAGTGCGCGGTATCATGGACGGACTATTCGGCTCGGTAGCGGAATTATTCTCGTCCGAAACGACAACTTACCATAACAGGCTACGCGAGATTGAAGAAGAAATGCAAGAGGAGTACGAAAAGGAAAATCGTCCACAGGAAGAACAACCGAAGTCGACAAACAACAATTGGAATTGGGGGAAGTAATATGTAAAAAATAAGCCAAAGTCGTATTAACATCAGATAAACGCTTGACTCCAAAAGCCAAAAGTGATAAGATATAGTAAATCGTATAAATACGACTAATATATTTCACGGAGGTTGGGTTATGGAAAACAGCAGAAAGGTAAAAGACAAGCGTTACGAGGATAAACACAAAGAAGAAAGAAAAGCCAAATGTATGATTTGGGGAACGAGCATGCCGAGAGAGAAAGCCGAGAAAATTAACGAATTTTTGAAAAGATACGGCTACACAAAGGTAGAGCTAATACAAGCGGGATATGAAGAATTATTAGCCCGACACGACACCGACTTTGCAAAGTTAAAGGACGGGTATGACGATTTTTTCGGTTTTGAGGAAGTCGATAAAAAGAAAACCGAATAACTATTAAATCTTTTCGCAAAAGGAGGAAAACGCGATGGAAAGAGAACATAGTATTCAAAGCTATAAGGACGCGGAGTAATTCCGAGTTACCGTCCGAATAAGGATACTTGAACAAAGAGCAAGAAAATTACGATGCTTTTATTGATTTTATGGCACAGTTGATACAAAAATACGGCAACACAATTTTGAAAAATGAACAGCCGAAAACGGAGGACAATGATGAATAGAGAAGGAAAGAAATGCTTCTTGTATTCGAGAGTGAGTACGGAAATGCAAGTGGACGGTTATAGTTTGGAAGCGCAGAAAAGCGTTCTCAAAAAATTTGCTGAGCGTGAAGAAATGAAAATAGTTGAATATTACGAGGATGCAGGCAAATCAGGCAAGTCGATAGAGGGACGACCTGCTTTCAAGAAAATGCTTTCCGATATAGAAAGCGGACAAAGCGTGGACTATATTCTCGTTTATAAACTTTCACGCTTTGGAAGAAATGCGGCGGATATTCTAAATTCGTTGGAGTTAATTCAGACCTATGATGTGAACTTGATTTGCATTGAAGAAGGGATTGATTCATCGCAGACAAGTGGTAAGTTGCTCATATCCGTGTTGTCTGCCGTTGCAGAAATCGAAAGAGAGAACATTCTTGAACAGACTATGAACGGGCGCAGGGAAAAGGCTCGTCAAGGTTTGTGGAATGGTGGCCCCGCGCCGTATGGCTATACTCTGAAAGATAATAAACTTTACATAAACGAAGATGAGGCGGAGTTGGTCCGCCTCATCTATGATAAGTATGTAAACACTACAATAGGGTATTCAGGCATAGCTAAATATCTGAACTTGCAGGGGATAAAAAAGGTTGTGCGCACGGACAGAATGATTGAAGAATGGAGTGCGCATTTCATAAATCTGATTTTAGAAAATCCCGTGTATTGCGGTAAAATCGCTTATGGCAGGAGGACGCTTGAAAAAGTAAAGGGTAAGAAGAACGAATATAAGCGAATAAACGCTACCGATTATATTACGGTTGACGGCTTACACGAATCGCTTGTAAGTGAAGAGATTTGGAATAAAGCGCAGGATAAACGGCAGGCAACGGGCCAGAAGTTTGCTTCAAAATACGGCAAGGACAGAACGCATTTATTGACGGGTTTATTAAAGTGTCCCGTGTGCGGAGGTCCTATGTATGCCAACCGCCATTGTTGGACGAAAAAGGACGGAACGTATAAAGAAGTAGGCTATTATGTTTGTGGACGAAACAAACACGATAGGGGAAAGTTCTGCGATTATAAGGCTGACTTAAAGAAGAGTGTAATCGAACCACTTGTGATAGAAGCCGTAAAGGAAATCGTAAGCGAAAAATATTTTGCTCAGGCGATTAAAGACAGAATCGGAAGTATCAGCAAAAATGACGATATCGACAAGGAAATAAAGAACTTTGAAAATAGGCTTAATGAGATTGAGCTGAATAAGGCAAGATTGGAAAAGGAAATAGATACGTTGCCTTTTGATACGAAGTTCCGTGAAAGAAAGTTGCACGATATGAATTTACGCCTTGACGGAATGTACGAAGCTATTGCCGAGATAGAAGAGCTGATTGCCGACGCAAATCTGCGTAAAAAGGCAATGGAAGAAGAGGCGATAACGTTGGAGAACATCTACAAAATTCTATTGAACTTTTCCGAGCTTTTTGATATAATAGAAGAGGACGAGCAGAAGAACCTTTTAACGTATTTGATAAAAGAAATTCAGCTCAACCCGCATTGGGAGAACAAATCGCCGTTAAAGTGGATAGAATTCAACTTTCCTATCTACCGCAACGGAGAAGAGGTCAGAAAAGTTTTGTGTGAAGAGAATCCCAATGTCGAGACGTTGGTCGTGCTTTCCCGTAAATATGATAAATAAACAAACCCTGCGGTTAAACCGCAGGGTTATAATTTTTATATTAAGTTTTGATTTTCGGGATCGCCTCCCCACGGAGCTTTTCAAAAGCCGTCCGGTTATCGTAACCTTGCAATTTGTACCGCGCACGTACGCCTTGCGTAGAAATTTCCGTGTTGCGGAATCAGATCCTCAAAGTAAACTTGTACATCGGAGTTTACCTTCCTTTTCCGTTAATCGTCCTGGCAAAGTAAATCATAACTTTACCTCCCGATATTTTTACCTGTTGTTTGTTTTTTCCCTTACCAAATAGAAGCGACTGCTTCGAATTAAACCTTGACCCGCTTTCGCGGCTAAGTTCCTTTCATATAGCTTACCTCGTAGATTAATGTTGGTACCTAACATTTAATGTAAGTTATTTTCTTTTTGTAATCTCATTATATCATCGATTTTTAATTTGTCAATAGGTTTTTAAAAAATTTTTCAAAATAGAAAATTTTGGCGAAAACGCTTAACTTTTCGCGAATTTAAGCTTATAATACATTGGTATTTAAAAAGGAGATATGAAAACATGTTCGAGGGTAATTCGGCGCTGGGCTTTTGTATGGTGCTGGCAATAATACTTTTTTCAACAAAGCTGTTGGGTCTGATTTTCAGGAAACTGGGCTTGCCGCAGGTTCTCGGTTACATAATTGCGGGCATTTTGATAGGTCCCGCGCTGTTCGGCGACACGTTAGGTGAAAACGGCGTCGCGCTTATCGGGTTCGAGGGTAAGGCTTACCATTCGTTTTTGGTGTTGCCGGAGGATAATGCGCTTTCCATATTCGCAAAGATAGGCGTTCTGCTTTTAATGTTTTCCACCGGTCTGGAAACCAACCTCAAAGAGCTTAAACAAACGGGTCTTGCCGCCGTGCTTATCGCATGCACGGGCGTATTTGTTCCGCTTGTACTCGGTTTTTTGATTTCGCTTCCCTTCGGAAATATCGGTTTGGGCACTTCCAATATATACCGTTGCATTTTTATAGGCACGATACTTACGGCTACGTCGGTCGCCATAACCGTATCCGTCTTAAAGGAGCTTGGTAAAATAAACACCAAGCTGGGCACTACGATAGTTTCCGCCGCAATAATTGACGACGTTATCGGCATAGTTCTTTTATCCGTTGTTACGAGTATGGCTAAGGCCGGCGGCGCCGGCGCGGAGAATTTAAGCGGTTTCGACTGGTTCAAGGCGCAGTGGTGGGGTACGATAATAATGATTATCGCGTTCTTTGCCGTCGCGATACTTGCGGGCTGGGGCTTTTCCAAACTGTTCAAGTGGCTGGATAAAAAGTGGCCGATAACCCACCGCATACCCGTATTTTCACTTGCGCTCTGCTTTTTGTACAGCTGGGTTGCGGAAGAAGTTTTCGGCGTTGCGGATATTACGGGCGCATTCCTTGCGGGCGTAGTGCTTTCGACTACGCACAGGGCAAGCGAGTACACTGATAAGAAAGTCGAAGTAAACACGTACACCATTTTTGCCCCCGTGTTCTTTGCCAATATAGGTATTTCGAGTATATCCTTTGCGGGGCTTAAACCCGCTATCCTGCTGTTTGCCGTGGTTGCCGTGCTTGCGGGGCTTATCGGCAAAATCGTCGGGTGCGGCGCGGTGTGCAAAGCGTTTAAATATAACTGGCGCGAGAGCGCAATCGGCGGCGTGGGAATGATGGCGCGCGGCGAGGTTGCGCTGATAGTTACCGGCGCCGTTACAAGCACCGCAATAGGGGCGAACGCTCTGCCTCCCGAATTTATGCTTATGACGGTACTGCTGATACTTGTTTCTTCCATACTGACGCCCGTGTTCTTAAAGCTGCTTTACGGCAAAAACAAGCAGCTGCCTCCCGCAGGAGGCGGTGGAAGTACGGAAAACGAAATTTCCGAGCCTTCCGAAATTGCCGGCGAACAAACCTCCGTTCAATAAAAAACAACCGCCCGTCCGCATTTGCGGACGGGCGGTTAACCTTTTCGTATCAGTGTGAAAGCATCCAGTTTTTCACGTCTTCCCGCGCTATCGGGATGATACGCTCTACCGGATACTTGGATTGAGTTCCGCCGTTGGTGTAAACAAAATATCTTCCGTCGTTCGTTATATACAAAGTCTCTTCATAGCCGCAGGGATCGCCGGGTACACCATAGGTAAACTTCTTGTCTATAGTAGAAGTTGCGGTGTCGTATAAGACGCCTTCAATTTCTCTGCACATAAATCCGTCCCCCTGTCAGTATGCCGTAAAAACACATTACCGCATAATTCTATCATAATGCTTTTTATATGTCAATATATTACGTTTCACGTCCGCCCGCGGGCGGCTTGTGTTAATTATTAAATAAATATGTTAAAACGCGCACAAAAATTACGCTTCGTGACAAGTAAAATTGCTTGACAAGGTTGAAAGCAAAGGATATTATATTGTATATAGCGGTATGGACAAATTTTCTTTCATAACCCTGTGGGACGCGTATAACGGGCTTCTTACACCCACGCAACAGGAAATAACGGATCTGTATTTCAACTTCGATTTGACTCTTTCCGAAATAGCGGAGCAGAAAAATATCAGCCGTCAGGCGGTTTCCGACTGCATGAAAAACTGTAAAAAACAGCTTGAAGAGTATGAAGAAAAGCTTCGCTTCTGCGAAAGAATAAGTAAAATTTGTCTCGAAGTATCATTGATGACTACGGACGTGGGAAAATGGGCGGCGCGGTTTGCCGCCGACCATAAGGAATATTCGGCGGAAATAAGCGGACTTACGGCGATAATCGGCAAAGACTATTCGGACGAGGCGGACGGTATATTATCGAAGCCCGACGCCGCCGTATTTAAAAACGACAATACCGTACTTAACGGACGCAAAAAGAACGTAGAAGATTAAGGGGGGGCTTATGGGTGCCTTTGCATCTCTTTCGGAGAGACTGAATCATATATTTTCCAAACTGACAAAGCGCGGCAGACTTACCGAGCTTGAAATCAAAACGGCTATGCGCGAAGTGCGCGTGGCGCTTCTGGAAGCGGACGTAAACGTAAAGGTTGCCAAACAGTTTTGTGCCGACGTGTCCGAAAAGGCTGTCGGACAGGAAATTTTAAAAAGCCTTAATCCCGCGCAGCAGGTAATAAAGATAGTCAACGAGGAGCTTATCGCATTGATGGGCTCGTCCAACCAGAAGCTTGCCGTTTCGCCTAAGCCGCCCACGGTCATAATGATGTGCGGACTTCAGGGCGCCGGCAAGACAACGCTTTGCGGCAAGCTTGCGGTAAATTTGAAAAAAAGCGGTAAAAAGCCACTTCTCGTCGCGGGCGATATTTACCGCCCCGCGGCGATAAACCAGCTTAAAGTAGTAGGTAAAAACGCGGGCGCGGAGGTCTTTGAAAAGGGAACTCAAAATCCGGTAAAAACCGCGCGGGAGGCGGTGGAATACGCCAAATCCATGGGCTTCGACACCGTGATAATAGATACCGCGGGCAGACTTGAAATAGACGAAGCCTTGATGCAGGAGCTTGAAAACATAAAAAACAACGTCGACGTGTCGGAAATTCTTCTGACCGTGGACAGCATGATGGGACAGGTAGCCGTAAACGTCGCCAAGACCTTTAACGAGCGGCTTGAAATAACGGGCGTAATCCTGACCAAGCTGGACGGCGATACGCGCGGCGGCGCGTGCCTTTCCATAAAAGCGGTTACGGGCAAACCCGTAAAATTCATCGGCACGGGCGAAAAGCTTACCGATTTGGAACCGTTTTATCCCGACAGAATGGCAAGCCGCATACTCGGTATGGGCGACGTCCTCACCCTTATAGAAAAGGCGCAGGAAGCCGTTACCGAGGAGCAGGCAAAGGTCATGCAGAAGAAGATGCTGGAAAACACCTTCACCTTGGAGGACTATCTGACGCAGTTTGAAAGCATGAAGAAGATGGGCGGCGCGCAGGCGCTTCTCGCCATGATGCCCGGTATGGGCAACAAGGTCAAAGCGGACGACATTGACGAAAACAGGATAGAGCGCGTTAAGGCGATAATCCTGTCGATGACAAAGAAGGAACGCAACGAACCGGCAATTATAAACTCGTCCAGAAAAAAGAGAATAGCCGCAGGCTCGGGTACGAGCGTGCAGGAAATAAACCAGCTTTTAAAGCAGTTCGAGCAGACGAAACAGCTTATGAAGCAGTTGAAAAGCGGTAAAAAACGCCTGCCCTTTTAACTTAAAGACGATAAAGCTTAATTATGTTTTGACGTTGTCGCAGTATAATTACCAAGCGCAACGGTAGCTTTCCGTAAATTATTTATTTTGAAAAAATTAAAATTTTATATATAGGAGAAAACCAAAATGGCAGTAAAAATGAGACTTACGAGAATGGGCGACAAAAAATCTCCCTTCTACCGTATCGTGGTAATCGATTCACGCAAGGCGCAGTCGGGAGAGTACATCGATAAAATCGGTTACGTCAATCCCCTTAAAAGCCCCGTGGAAATCAATATAGACGTGGAGAAGGCCAAGGACTGGCTTTCCAAGGGCGTTCAGCCTACCGAAACGGTAAAAAGCTATCTCGTAAAAGCGGGCGCTATGGAACAGAGCAAGAAGCTTTCCGCCCCCAAAACCAACAACAAAAAGAAGAAAGGTTAATGATAAATGGATAACGTTCAGCAACTTATTAAATACGTGGTGGAAACCTTTGCGGACAACAAAAGCGCGGTCGAATACAAGACGGAGGAGAATGAAAACGCAGTTGTCGTCACCGTTCTTCTCGACGCTTCGGACATGGGCAAGGTTATAGGCAAGCAGGGTAAAATAGCCAAGGCTTTGAGGACGCTCGTCCGCTCGCTTACCCCCCGCGACAGTAAAAAATACGTCGTCGACATAAAAGAAAAGGAATAATGGACGTCTCCTCGCTTACTGTGGCTGCGGTTTTGAAGCCGCAGGGTATCCGCGGCGAAATCAAGGTAAAAGCCTTGACGGATTCCGCCGACGATTTGAAAAATCTTAAAAAAATTTTTATAGACGGAGAGCAATACTCCGTTCTTTCCGTGCGCGCCGCCGGGGAGTTTGCATATCTCACTCTCCGCGGAATAGCGGACAGGAACGCCGCCGAGCTTTTGCGCGGCAAGGAAATGCAAGCGTTGCGTTCCGATTTGCCGCAACTGCCCGACGGCAGATATTATATCGCCGATTTAACGGGTTGCACGGTGGTCAACGAGCGCGGCGACCGTCTAGGCGAGGTGATTTACGTTACCCCCGCCAAAACCGACGTCTATACGCTTTTATCCAACGGAAAGGAAATTAATTTCGCCGCCGCCGACGGCGTAATTACAGAGGTCGACGTGGCTGCGAAAAAAATTACGGTAAACGGTAAACGGTTCAGGGAAGTTTCGCTTTGAAAATTACCATACTTACGCTTTTCCCCGAGATGTTCGCGCCGCTGTACGGCAGCGTAATAGGTCGGGCGGTCAAGGCGGGAAAACTGGATATAGAAGTCGTGAACATACGCGACTTTTCCGAAAATAAACACGGGAAATGCGACGATTATCCCTTCGGCGGCGGGGCGGGCATGGTTATGATGCCCCAGCCGATAGGCTCGGCTTTTAACGCGGTCGACCCCGAAAGGCGGGCGCACCGCATATATCTTTCGCCCAAAGGCGAAACGTTCAGACAGGACAAGGCGTTCGGGCTATTAAGCTACGGACACCTTATTTTACTTTGCGGACATTACGAGGGCGTAGACCAGCGCGTGATAGATTTGTTTATCGACGAGGAAATTTCGATTGGCGACTACGTTCTGACGGGCGGCGAGCTACCCGCAATGGTGGTTTGCGACTGTATTGCGCGCTACGTCGACGGGGTTATTTCCCCCGCTTCCCTTACGGACGAAACCTTCGGGGAGAACGGGCTGGAATATCCGCAGTACACGCGCCCCGCGGTATACGGGGGGCTGGAAGTGCCGGAGGTTTTGCTTTCCGGCAATCATTTCGAAATTGACAAATGGCGCAGGGAGCAGAGCAGAAAGCTTACCGCAAAACTGCGCCCCGACTTAACCGGAGGCGGCAAATGAAAAATATACAGTGGTTCCCCGGTCACATGACCAAGGCGATGCGCATGATGGAGCAGAGCGTTCCGCTTACGGACGGAATAATCTACGTGCTGGACGCGCGCTGTCCCGTATCCTCGTTCAACCCCAAGCTTTTGAAAATTGCGCGCGGAAAGCCCGTTTTATACGTTTTCAATAAGGGAGACCTTGCGGACGAGCGTTGCGACGTTCTTTTAAAAGCGTTTGCGGGGGAAAAGGGAAACGCCGTTAAAATAAACGCGGTAAACGCTTCCTCGCGCCGCGCGCTTGTTTCGGCTGTCAACGCGCTTGTGGAAGAAAAACGCGCAAAAAACCAAGCGAAGGGCTACGACAAGACCTTCCGCTTTATGGTCGTGGGCGTTCCCAATACCGGCAAAAGCACGGTTATAAATCTTCTGGCGGAGTCCAAACGGGCGGCGACGGGCGACAAGGCGGGCGTTACGCGCGGCAAACAGTGGATAAGGCTGGACGGGTTCGAGCTGTTGGATACCCCCGGCACCATGCCGCCGTCCTTTGAAAATCAGCGGTTGGCGCTTCATCTTGCGTACGTAGGAAGCATTAACGACGATATACTCGATTTGGACGACGTAAGCATTTCCCTTTTGGAGGAGCTTTTTGCGTCATATCCCAAGCGCTTGGAGGAGCGGTACGGCATAAAGGGCGGCGCCGCGCTGGAAATGCTGGAGCAGGTCGCGTCCCGTCGCGGCTTCGTTCTGCGCGGGGGCGAGTTCGATTACGAACGCGCCGAGCGCGCGGTGATAGACGATTTCCGCAAGGGAAGGCTCGGCAGAATTACGCTCGATAATACGGACGATTTAAAGGGACTTGTATTTTAATGGACAAGCTTGAATACGAAAGACGGCTGAAAGAGGACGGTTGCAAATACATATGCGGCGTGGACGAGGTCGGCAGAGGTCCGCTTGCGGGGCCCGTGGTGTGCGCCGCCGTGATAATGCCGCTTGACGATATTATCGAAGGCGTCGACGACAGTAAAAAGCTTTCCGTAAAAAAGAGGGAAGCGCTGTCAAAGCTTATCTCGGAAAAGGCCGTTGCGGTAAATATCTGCCGCGTGGAACCCGAAAAAATAGACGAAATAAACATTCTCGAAGCGACTAAGCTGTGCATGAAAAACGCGGTTGAGGGTCTGAAAGTAAAGCCCGATTATGTCCTGACGGACGGCAACATGACGCTTGATATCGCCCTTCCGCAACAGAATATAGTAAAGGGCGATTATCTCAGTTACAGCATAGGCGCGGCTTCAATAGTCGCAAAGGTTTACAGGGACGCGCTTATGGACGGATATGCGAAAGAATATCCCGTTTACGGCTTCGAAAAGCACAAGGGATACGGCACTTGCGCGCATATAAACGCCATAAAGCAATACGGATTATGCCCCGTGCACCGCAGGAGCTTTACAAGCAAATGGCAGAAGTAAAAAATTCCGCCCGCGACGCCGAAAACAAAAAACTCGGCAGGGAAGGAGAAAAGCAGGCGGTAAAATATTTAAAGAAAAACGGATATAAAATTCTGGAAAAAAATTACAGGACGCGCTTCGGCGAAGTGGACGTAATTGCCCGCAAGGGCGAAGTTGTCGCCTTTATAGAGGTCAAGACAAGGCTTACCGATATTTTCGGCTCTCCGTCGCAGGCGGTCACGCGGGAGCGGCAATTTAAATATATTCAGGCGGCTAAGTTTTACTTCGCGGGTTGCGAAACCGACTGTGTTGTCCGCTTCGACGTTATAGAAATTTTCCGCGGCAACCTCAACCATATAGAAAGCGCTTTTGAAAATAACGGTATTTACAAACGCTGAATAACGTGTTACAATATCCGAAAAGGGGATTTTTTATGGAAAGAAGAGCGTATGAAATTATTTCGCATTTAAACCGCGAAATAAAAATCAAAATTATAGACGGGCATTTTGCCACGAAGCATTCGCACGTAAGTCACTGCATAGACATGACGGAGGTGAAAAGTTCTTTAAACGCTTCCAAAGCGGCGGCAAAAATTTTTGCGGACGGATTTATCGGTACGCCCGTCGACACAATAATAAGTTTGGAAAGAATGAAGATGGTAGGCGCGTTCCTTGCCGATTATCTTACCCATGCGGGTATTAACGCAAGGCAGGACATCGCCGTTATCTCTCCCGAAATTACGAATGACAAAATGATTTTGCGCGACAATTTTCTGCCTTACGTCAAGGGTAAAAACGTGTTGCTTTTGACGGCTTCCGCCACTACGGGACAGACGGTGAACAGCGGTATAGAGGGCATAGCGTATTACGGCGGAACGCCCGTCGGCGCGGCTACGGTTTTCGGCGGAGAATTTGCCTGTTCCGTTCCCGTCGTAAAGCTTTTCGGGACGGAAAACATTCCGGACTACGTTTCCTTTTCCACGCAGGACTGTCCGCTGTGCAGAAGGGGCGTAAAAGTAGACGCGGTGGTCAATTCCTACGGATACAGTAAAATAGTATAAAAAAATCCCCAAGCTAACGCTTGGGGATTTTAAAATCCAGTATAATCATGGCGCGCCTTTCGGTGTATCTCGTACCGCTTGCAAGAAGCCACGTCACGTGCTTTAAATTGAAGCTGTTAAGACACTCGGGGTTCATATACCGCGCATAAAAGTCCATGCGGTGTTGATAAAGTTTCTTTTGCCCCTTTACAACCTCTAAGGTCTGTTTGTGCAGGTACGTATGCTTTGATGCCGCTATTTTTGCTTTAAGATATTTTTCCGAATCGCACAGTCTTTCGTAAATTTTTACTTCAACCATCAGCGATCTCAGAAATCTTAATATTATTTTAGTTTCTTTGCTAAGCTTTATCTTTGCCATAACGTTTCTAAAAAAATAAAGTGTGTTCCGAGGGAACACACTCGGAAAAGTACTCGTTTTATTCGCAACAAAACTATTTACCGATTAAAGTACAAAGTTTAATGAGTACAATTTCCTACATAAGGAAGCTTGTACCTTTAACCGGATAAATATTTAGTTTTGTTGCGTATTTTAAGTATAACACGGCGGTTTGCATTTTTCAAGCGTTTTGTGAAATTAATTGTGAAAATTGCGACACACCCCTTAAAATCAGTTGCGCTTTTAAAAAATATTTGGTAATATAAACTTCGACTTCGGACAGTCCTCTGCTTCATGCACGAATGTCTTGTTTATAGGAGGTAGTCAATGAAAGGTTTGGTAGAAGCCATTGAAAAAGAGGGTATGAAGACGGAAGTCCCCGTATTCAACGTGGGCGACACCGTTAAGGTAGGCTTCAAAGTAATCGAGGGTACCAAGGAAAGAATACAGAACTTCGAAGGCGTTGTAATCGCCAAAAAGCACGGCGGCATAAGGGAAAGCTTTACCGTGCGCAGACTGTCTTTCGGCGTAGGCGTGGAAAGAACTTTCCCGCTTCACTCCCCCAAGATTGCGTCAATCACCGTTGTTAAGCGCGGTAAGGTAAGAAGGGCAAAACTTTATTACCTGCGCGGGCTTACCGGCAAAGCTGCGAAAATTGCGGAAATAAAGTAAAATTAAAAAAGCTCCCGCTTTATGCGGGAGCTTTTGAATTGCTTGCAATTTCGTTTTTGCAACGCGCTTCCGGCGACGGCGAAAAATCCGAAAAAGCCTTCTCCTTCGGCAGAAGGTGTAGCACAAGCGACGGATGAGGTGCAATGATAACATCAGTCCGCTGTCGCGGACAGCTTCCCCCCACAAGGCGGAAGCCAAAGAAACACATTATCCGTATACAAATTACAAAAGAGGTTTAATTTTCATGTTATCCGAAATAACCAGCTTCGCGCTTTGCGGACTGGAAGGCATACCCGTAGAGGTGGAAACGGACATAAATAAAGGTTTAGTCAGTTACGACCTTGTGGGGCTGCCCACCGCCGCCGTCAAGGAAAGCCGCGACAGGGTGGAATCCGCCATAAAAAACAGCGCGATGTATTTTCCCGTAAATAAAATTACAATAAATCTTGCGCCCGCGGACGTAAAAAAAGAGGGTTCTCATTACGATTTGCCGCTTGCCGTAAGTATTTTAAAGGCAAGCGACCAGCTTTCCGCCGATACGGACGGAATAGTTTTTCTGGGCGAGCTTGCGCTTGACGGCGCGCTCCGTCCCGTCACGGGGATAATGCCCGTGCTTATTTCGGCAAAGACAAAGGGCTTCAAACGGTTTATAATTCCTTATGCCAACGCAAACGAGGCAAGCTATCTGGAAGGAACGGAGGTCTACGCGCTGAAAACGCTTCGCGACGTCGTGGATTTTTTAAAGGGGGAAATAACAGTTTCTCCCGTGGCTCACCGCGACTTTGTCGCGGCGCGTCGCACACAAAGCTATAACTACGACATGAGTCTGGTGCGCGGGCAGAAGGTTGCAAAGCGCGCCATAGAAATAGCCGTAGCGGGCGGACACAATATTTTGCTTGCGGGGCCTCCCGGCACGGGCAAAACCCTGCTTGCGCGCTGTATCCCGACAATTATGCCCGACATGACCTTCGAGGAGGCTTTGGAAGTAACCAAAATTCACTCCGTCGCGGGTGAATTGAGCGAGGAGGGAATAGTTTCCCTGCGCCCGTTCAGGACGCCTCATCACACGGCGACGACCGTATCTCTTTGCGGCGGCGGCAACAGCAAAATACACGCGGGCGAAATTTCCAAAGCGCACAAGGGCGTGCTTTTTTTGGACGAACTTCCCGAATATTCGCGGCGCACGCTGGAATCTTTGCGTCAGCCGCTCGAGGACAGGGTAATTACCGTTGCGCGCGCGGGCGGCGCGGTGACCTTCCCCGCGGACTTCATACTTTGCGCAAGCATGAATCCCTGCCCGTGCGGAAATTACGGCTCGTCTTATCTCACGTGTACATGCACCCCCGCGCAGATACATAATTACAGAAGTAAAATTTCCGGTCCGCTTTTGGACAGAATAGACTTGCAGGTGGAAGTGGACGGGGTTAAATACGACGACCTTGCGGGTGACGGCAGGGAGGAGCCCAGCGCACAGGTCAAGGAACGCGTAGAAAGGGCGCGCGCAGTCCAGCGCGAGCGCTTCGCGGAGGAAAGCATTAAGATAAACGCGTCCATGGGCGAAAAGCAGATAAAAAAATACTGCCGTCTTTCCGCCGAGTGCGAGGAGGTTCTGCGCAACGCGTTCGAAACACTTCATCTTTCGGCGCGCGCCCGTTCGAGGATAATAAAGGTTGCGCGGACTGTTGCCGACCTTGCGCTCAGCGCGGAAATCAGACCGGAGCATATACTCGAAGCGGCTTCCTACCGCAGTTACGAAAGCGGCAACAATTAATCATGTACACGCAAGAGGAAATCAACTTAATAACTCTTTGCGGGATAGAAGAACTGACCTATAACGCGCGGTACAAGCTTCTTTGCGGGTTGAACTCGCCCTATCCCGATTTTGCGAAATGCGCAAATTTGTTGATTAAAACGCTGTCTGCCGGCGTATATAATAAAGTGAAAGACAAATTTTACGACTCCGCTTTCCGCGAAAGACTTTTGCATACTCTTGACAAAAAAGGCGTAAAATGCGTAACTTTTTTCTCGCCCGAGTATCCCGAAAGTTTGAAAAACACGTCCGCCCCGCCAGTCGTGCTTTTCTGTAAGGGAGACACGCGCCTGCTCGGCGGCAGACTTTTCGCTGTCGTCGGCTCGCGCAGAACGTTGCCGAAGGTCATAGCGGAGTGCAAAAAAATTTCGGGTGAGCTGACGAAAAAATTTACAGTCGTGTCGGGACTTGCCGAGGGCGCGGACAGCGCCGCTTTGCAGGGCGCGCTGGACGCGGGCGGAAGGGTTGTTTCCGTCCTTGCGTACGGCTTCGATTACGTCTATCCCGCGTTTAATTCCGCGCTTGTCAAAAGGGTGGAGGGCTGCGGGCTTCTCGTTTCGGAATACCTTCCTTCCACGGCGCCGAAAAATTTTCAGTTCCCCGTACGCAACCGCATTATAGCGGGACTTGCCGAGGGTGCGCTGATAGTTTCGGCAGGCAGAAAAAGCGGCGCGCTTATCACCGCGGGCTACTGCTTCGACTACGGGCGCGACGTGTTCGCCTTCCCGTATAACGCGGGCACGCTTTCGGGCGAGGGCTGCAATTCGCTCATAAAAAAAGGCGCGTATCTCACCGAAAATATACTTGACATTTCAAATGTTTATGGTTTAGACTTTAAAACATCCGAAACAAAGCCGCTTACCGCGGACGAAAAAGCGCTTTTCGACGCCGTGCGCGAGGAAGGAGAAGCGTTTATCCCCGCAATTGCGGACAAGCTGGGTAAACAGCCGTTCCAGCTTATTCCCCTTTTAACCTCTCTGGAAATAAAGGGACTTATCGTCCGTTTGGGCGGAAACAGATATTCGGCAGTGTAAAGGTAGAATTATGGATCTTATTATAGTTGAATCGCCTTCCAAGGCAAAGACAATTTCAAAATATTTAAAGGGGAAGTACAGGGTCGACGCGTCAGGCGGACACGTAAGGGATTTGCCGGAAAGGACGCTCGGCGTGAAAATTACTTCCAATTTCGAGCCGAAGTATGAAATAACGCCCAGCAAGAAAGAGGTTATAAAGCGCCTTGCCGCGGAAGCGAAGAAGGCGGACAGGGTTTACCTTGCAACCGACCCCGACCGCGAGGGCGAGGCGATAAGCTGGCATTTGCAGACGGTGTTGGGGCTGGACGAGTCGGGCGAAAACAGAATCGAGTTCAACGAAATTTCTCCCTCCGCCGTGCAGAACGCGCTTAAAACCCCGCGTAAAATAAATTACAACCTTGTCGACGCACAGCAGGCGCGCAGGGTTCTGGACAGACTTGTCGGCTACAAGCTTTCCCCGCTTTTGAACAAGCGCATACAGAACGGGCTTTCGGCGGGCAGGGTTCAGTCCGTCGCGCTCCGCCTTATCGTGGACAGGGAACGCGAAATTCAGGCGTTCAAGCCCGAGGAATACTGGAATTTCAGCGCGCTTTTACAGGATACCGAAAGAAAATATTCTCCCTTCAAGGCGACTTACCAATATAAGAAAAACGGCGAAAGCATAGGCAAAGAGCTTGCCGACAAGCTTGAAGAAAAATTAAAGACCGCGGCTTTTACCGTCGCGAAGGTGAAGTCGGGCGTGACAAAACAGCACGCGCCCGCGCCGTTTACGACCTCCTCGCTTCAACAGGACGCTTCCAATAAATTCGGAATGACTTCGCCCGAAACCATGCTTGTCGCACAGCATTTGTACGAGGGCATGGACGTCGGCGGCGACCATATAGCGCTTATCACTTATATAAGAACGGACTCCGTCCGTATTTCCAAGGAAGCGCAGGACAACGCATTGCAGTTTATAAAGGATACCTACGGCGAAAAATACGCGCCCGAAAAGCCTAACTTTTACGCAACCAAAAAGGGCGCGCAGGACGCGCACGAGGCTATACGTCCGATAAATTTACAGGTGACGCCCGCAAGCGTCAAAGCCTCGCTGGACAGAAAGCACTATAATATTTACAAGCTGGTTTACGACAGGTTTATCGCCTCGCAAATGGCGGAAGCGCAGTACAACTCCATGCAGATTGAAGCGGAAGCCGAGGGTTACATATTCAAGGCGAGCGGTAAATCCCTGCTTTTTTCGGGATACACGGCGGCGTATCAGGACGCTTCCAAGGACAAGGACGACGAGGAGGAGAGCGCAAAGCTTTTACCCCCGCTAAAAGAGGGCGACAGCCTGCTTTTAAACGAATTTACAAAGGAACAGAAGTTTACCCGTCCTCCCCTCAGGTTTACGGACGCTTCGCTCGTCAAGGCGATGGAGGAAAAAGGTATAGGCAGACCGTCCACCTACGCTTCCATAATTTCCGTACTGACCAAGCGGCGTTACGTCACCAAGGACGGAAAGTATATGGTTCCCACGGAAGTGGCTTATAAAATCACAGACATGCTGGTGCAGTACTTTACGGACATAATGGACGTCGGTTTTACCGCGCATATGGAGGACGACCTCGATAAAATTGAGGACGGCGGCTGCGACTGGCACAAGATAATAGCGGATTTTTACCCCGCCTTTGCGGAAAAATTGAAGACGGCTTCAACCGACGGCGACGAGCTTACGGATATAAAATGCGAGCATTGCGGCAACCCTATGATAAGGCGCATAGGAAAATACGGAAATTATCTTGCATGTTCGAATTATCCCGCCTGCTCTAACATAGTCAGCGAAAGCGAGGTTGAGGTTTCGGAAATGCGCTGTCCCAAATGCGGCGCAAACATGATAGTAAAGAGCGGCAAATTCGGCAAATTCCTTGCCTGCCCCAATTATCCGGAGTGCTCCGCCATTCTGCCGATAGACGCGAAAATGACGGAGGAAAAATGCACGCAGTGCAATTCTTACATGATCGCGAAAAAGGGCAAGTTCGGCGTGTATCTGGAATGTGCGAGCTGCGGCTCGCGCAGACCGTACAATTCGCCCGACGGCGCGTCGAAGGAAGGCGAAAAGCTTGAGGGCAAATGCCCCGACTGCGGCAAACCCATGCGTCGCATGCGTTCCCAGCGCGGTAAAATTTATTACGGCTGCACGGGCTATCCCGACTGCAAATTTTTAAGCTGGGACGTGCCCACAGGCGACAAATGTCCCAAGTGCGGGAAATTCCTCGTTAAAAAAGGAAACAAAATCAAATGCTCGGAAAAGACGTGCGACTACTTTGTAGAGGCGCCCGAAGCCGAAGATGAAAATTAAAGTAATCGGCGCGGGGCTTGCCGGTTGCGAAGCGGCGGCATACCTTGCTTCGCACGGGGCGGAGGTTATACTTTACGACATCAAGCCGAAAGCCTTCACGCCCGCGCACTCGGATAAAAACTTCGGCGAGTTGGTTTGTTCCAACTCGCTCAAAAGCGCGGACGTTTACGGCAACGCCTGCGGACTGTTAAAGGAAGAAATGCGGCGCTTCGGTTCGCTTACGATGCGCGCCGCGGAAGAAACGCGCGTGCCCGCGGGCGGCGCGCTTGCCGTGGACAGAGCGGCTTTCGCGCATTATATTACCGAAAAAATAAAGAGCGATAAAAACATAACCGTTGTCTGCGGGGAAGCGGAAAGCGTACCCGAGGAGTGGAGCGTCGTCGCGACGGGACCGCTTACTACGGACGCGCTTTCCAAGGACATCGCGCGCGTCTGCGGCGGGCGGCTTCATTTTTTTGACGCGTCCGCGCCGATAGTCTCGCGCGAGAGTATAGATTTTTCCGCCTGTTTTTACGGCGACAGATACGGCAGGGGCGGCGACGATTATATAAACTGCCCCATGAATAAAGAGCAGTACGAAAGCTTTGTGAAAGAGCTTGTCGCCGCGGAAAAAGCCGTTTTGCACGACTTCGAAAAGAGAGAAATTTTCGAGGGTTGCATGCCCGTGGAGGTTATGGCGGCGCGCGGGGCGGACAGTCTGCGCTTTGCAATGCTTAAACCCGTGGGGTTAAAGGACGGCGACGGAAACAAATTTTACGCCGTACTTCAATTAAGGAAGGAAAACGCCGCGGGCGAAGCTTACAACCTTGTAGGCTTCCAGACAAATTTAAAACAGGGCGAGCAAAGGCGGGTGTTTTCAATGATTCCCGCGCTGAAAAACGCAGAGTTTTTGAGATACGGCGTCATGCACCGCAACACGTACATAAATTCGCCGGAGTGTTTAAACGCGGATTTTTCTTTAAAAAGCAACCCCGAAGTTTTTTTTGCGGGGCAGATAACCGGAGTAGAGGGATACGTCGAGTCGGCTGCAAGCGGGCTTTTGGCGGCAATTCACCTGTTACGTAAAATAGGCGGAGCCCGGCCCGTCATACCCGACAATACCACAATGCTGGGCGCGCTGTCGGCGCATATTTCTACGCCTAATAAAGATTTTCAGCCCATGAACGCGAATTTCGGAATACTCAGACCGCTTGAAAACCGCATACGCGACAAAAAACAGCGCTACTCCGCGCTTGCCGAAAGAGCCTTGGAAACGGTCAAAGAATTTAAGGAAAGCCTATGATAAATCTAAGCAGGAAAAATCAGCCGAGGTACTTGTTCAAACTGAGCGTTGCGCTCGTTTCGTTTTTTGCTTTTTGGTTTACGGCGGTGGTCGCTGTAATGGTTGCGGTCGGATGTATCTACGGAGAAAACGTTATAACCTACGCGGTAATGGGCGGCGGCTTCGGATTGTTTGCCGTGGGGCTCGTTATCTTTTTCATACTTGACAAAACGTTCTATAATAGAAATATTTTGAAGCTGACGGCGGAACTTGAAAAAGAATTTACGGATATGCCGTTCGAAGAAGCCGAGCGCATTTTAAAGGAAAGGGGAGTAATAGACGAAAGGGGCTTTATCGTAAACGACGGCGTGTTCGGCGGAGAAACCGTTCCCTTTAAAAATGCGTATTTGACTTTCAATATTGACGTTACTTATAACGTGGAAATGAAAATATCCCTGTACGAAAAGGGAGGCGACAGTCCGAAAACGGTATATGTTTTCGACGGAGCGGCGTTCAACTATTTTTGCGAAAAAGAGACGAATTTAAAATATAACGAGGCGCTTATGCTTTTAAAACGCAATAAGAGAGAGTTTACGGAAAGTATTTCGCGTTACTCTAAAATATTCAAGTGGGAGTTTTAATAAGTCCCTCTGTTTCAAAATAAGTAATTAAGTTTAAATTAAAATAAAGACATTTTTTTAAAATGAGGAATAATTATGAGCGATAACTATACCACTTTCCACGCAACCACTATTTGCGGAGTTAAGAAGAACGGCAAAACCGCAATCGCCGGCGACGGTCAGGTCACCATGGGCGAAAGCGTAATTTTTAAAAACTCGGCGCAGAAGGTCAGGAGAATTTACGGCGGCAAAGTTATACTGGGTTTTGCGGGCTCGGTTTCCGACGCGTTTTCGCTGAGTGAAAAGTTCGAGGGTATGCTAAACAAATTTTCGGGCAACCTCATGCGCTCGGCTGTAGAGCTTGCCGAGCTGTGGCGTTCGGATAAGGCTGTAAGAAAGTTAGAGGCATTAATGATAGTCGCGGACAAAGACACGCTGCTGATAGTTTCGGGCACCGGCGAGGTTATCGAGCCCGACGACGGCATTGCCGCGATTGGCAGCGGCGGCAACTACGCTTTGGCGGCGGCGCGCGCGCTTTTCCAGAATACGGATTTCACTGCAGAGGAAATTGCGAAAAAAGCTTTGAAAATAGCAAGCGAAATCTGTGTGTATACCAACGACAATATTAAGTGCGAGACGATATAAGGAGAGCGTTATGGATATGACACCCAAACAGATTGTACATGAACTGAATAAATATATCATCGGTCAGGACGAGGCGAAAAAGGCGGTTGCGATAGCGCTGAGAAACCGTTACCGCAGAAGCTGTCTTTCACCCGAATTGCAGGACGACATAACCCCTAAAAACATTATAATGAAGGGACCTACGGGCGTCGGCAAAACCGAAATTGCCCGCCGCCTTGCAAAGCTTGTAAAAGCGCCCTTTTTAAAGGTCGAAGCCACAAAATATACCGAGGTCGGTTACGTCGGCAGGGACGTCGAAAGCATGGTGCGCGATTTGGCGGAGTGCGCCATACGTCTTGTAAAGGAAGAAAAGACCGCGGAGGTAAGCTATAAAGCCACCGCCGTTGCCGAAAGGCGGATTGCAAAGGTCCTTTCCGAAATAAAAAAGGACGAGCGCGGAGAGTTTTCCAAAGAGGTTTTCGAGCAGAACCTTGTCGACGGCATACATGCCGGCAAGTACGATAATACCGTTATAGAAATAGAGGTCGAGGACGTACCCAAACCGTTGGAGCTTTCCCCCGGCAGCGGCGCGGCGATAGATTTGGGCTCTGTGTTCGGCAGCCTCGGCATGAACAAGAAAAAGAAAAGAAAAATTTCCGTAAAGGAAGCGAAAAATCTTATAATCGCCGAGGAGGCGGATAAGCTTATCGACAACGACGCGGTAAACGCCGAGGCAATACGCCGCGCGGAAAACGACGGAATTATTTTCATTGACGAAATAGATAAAATAGCGGGCAAAGGCAATCAGGGCGCCGACGTTTCGCGCGAGGGCGTGCAGAGGGATATTTTACCCATAGTCGAAGGCTGTACCGTGCAGACCAAGTACGGACCGGTTAAGACGGATTATATACTGTTTATAGCGGCGGGCGCTTTCCACGTATCCAAGGTGGAGGATCTGATTCCCGAATTACAGGGCAGGTTCCCCATACAGGTAGATCTTCAAAGCCTCACGAAGCAGGATTTCGTAAATATACTGACTCAGCCGCAAAACGCAATAACCACGCAGTATTCCGCGCTTTTGGCTGTGGATAACATAGACTTGCATTTCACAAAGGACGCGATTGAAAAAATCGCGGAGGTGTCGGAGGATATCAACACCACGTCCGAGGATATTGGCGCGCGCAGGCTTCACACCGTTATGGAAAGACTGTTGGAGGATATTTCCTATAACGCGGGCGGCAACGATTATCCCGTGATAAAGGTAGACGTTAACGCGAAGTACGTTGAGGAACACCTTGAAAACATAATTAAAAACAGAGACTTGAAAAAGTACGTGCTTTAAGGATTGAATATGGATATCAACTCAATTATGTTTATGATTTTCGGCGGGATAGGCGTTATTATGGCGGCGGGCGTTATTGCGTTTATCGTAATTACCGTGGTCAAGGTGTCTTCGGGTATAAATAAAAACGCGTCCTACGGCAAAGTCGGTGCGGATAATACGGATAAATTTTACGAACAGCGCGCTAAAGAATTTTTAAAAGCGGCGGAGGAGGGCGACGCGGACGCGCAGTTTGCCCTTGCGGAAATTTACGAGTTTCACGAAAGCGGCAAATATCTGTATTGGCTTGAAAAGGCTTCCTTACAGGGACATGCCGAAGCCACGCGGGCGCTTGCCGAAGCATACGACTACGGCAACGAATCTGCGGTTCCTCCCATCGAGGAGGACAGGGAAAAGGCGATTGAAATTTATACCCGTCTTGTCGACAAAGGCGACGCGGACGCAATGAAAAAAATTTCGCTAATTTATGCCGTGAATTACGAGGACGACGAAAAAGCGCGCGAGTGGGTTCAAAAGGCGGCGGAAGCCGGCGATATAGAGAGCATGGAGGAGCTTGGCAACGATTACAGGCTTATTGGCGATATAGCGGACTTCGACAAATCGGAATATTGGTATAGAAAAGCCGCCGACCTCGGCAGCGGCGACGCAATGAAGGGCTTGGGCGATTTGTACTGTTACGACGAAAACCGCCATGACTATATTCAAGCCGAAAACTGGTACAAAAAAGCGGTTGCGGCTAAAAATTACTTTGCCTACGTCCGCCTCGGCGATATGGTTAAGGACGGCAAAATTACGCAAAGCGACGCTTCGGCGGCATACGCGTACTATACAAAAGCCGCAGAAAAAGGCGAAAACCAAGGCAAGGTAAAAATGGCGGAGTGTCTGTTTGACGGTTACGGCGTCGACCGCGACGAGGGGAAAGCGGTAGCAATTTTAAAAGAGGCGGCAAACGGCGGTTATTCGGAAGCGAACTACAAGCTGGGAATGTGTTACTTCGACGGAACGGGAGTCGCGCAGGACTATAAAACGGCGGTAGACCACTTCACAAAGTGCAATAAATACGATGACGAAGCGTTGAACAAGCTGGGCGAATGTTATTACTTCGGTTACGGCGTAAAGGCGGACAAGGAAAAAGCGCACGATTTGTGGCACAAAGCCGCGGAAATGGAATGTGAGGACGCAGTGGAAAACCTTAAAATTTATTTTTACGAAACCGTAGAGCTTTGCGACAGTCATTGAAATCAGCGCAGTAAAAGAGGAATATAATGATCAATATACCCAAAGGGACGAAGGACGTATTACCGTCGCAGTCCTATAAGTGGCAGTATGTGGAAAACACCGCGCGGGAGGTTGCAAGGGTTTTCAACTTAAAGGAGATTCGCACCCCCGTTTTCGAGCATACCGAGCTGTTTACCCGCGGCGTAGGCGATACGACCGACGTCGTTAACAAAGAGATGTACACGTTTGAGGACAAGGGCGGCAGAAGCGTCACGTTAAAGCCGGAAGGCACTGCCGGCGCGGCAAGGCTGTTTATCGAAAACGGACTTGCAAGCTCGCCTATGCCCGTCAAAACGTATTATATAACGCCTTGCTTCCGTTACGAACGCCCGCAGGCGGGAAGGCTGAGAGAGTTTCACCAGTTCGGTATGGAAATTTTCGGCGCGGAAAGCTTTACGCAGGACGCGGAAGTTATTCTCGCGGCATCTTCGTTTTTGGAAAAGCTGGGGGTTAGGACGCGGCTTGAAATCAATTCCATAGGCTGTAAAACCTGCCGCGCCGAATATAACGCGGCGTTGAGAAAATATTTTGCACCTCATCTTGACGGAATGTGTCCGGCTTGCCGCGCCCGCTTCGGTAAAAACCCTCTGCGCATGCTTGACTGCAAGGAGGAGGCGTGCAAAAAAATCGCCGCCGCCGCGCCCGCAATTACGGACTACCTTTGCGCGGACTGTGCGGACCACTTCGCGGGGCTTAAAAACCTGCTTACGGCGCAGGGCGTGGAATATACGGTAAATCCCCGTATAGTGCGCGGACTGGATTATTACACCAAGACCGTTTTCGAGTTTGTTTCTGACGCGATAGGCGCGCAGGGAACGGTTTGCGGCGGAGGACGTTACGACGGGCTTTTGGAGGAGCTCGGGGCTTCGCCCTTGCCCGCGATAGGCTTCGCGGCGGGGATAGAGCGGCTTTTGCTGTTAATGGAAAATACGTCGGCCGCCTTTCCGGAAGACGGAAAACCTTTGATTTACGTGGCGGGGCTTGACGACGCGTGCCGCGCGGAAGCTTTTAAAACGGTATGCTTTTTGAGAAGCAAGGGTATAGCCGCCGAAACCGACCATACGGGGCGTTCGGTCAAAGCTCAGTTCAAATATGCGGACAAGCTGGGCGTAAAGTTTGTTGCCGTAATAGGCGGCGACGAGCTTGCAAGCGGAGAAATCAAAATTAAAAACATGTCGTCCGGCGAACAGACGGCGGTTAAATGCGCGGATATTTACGCATACTTAACAAAGGAGTAAAAAATATGGAACAGATTAATACCGAAAAATTCGACGAGTTGTTAAAAGGCGGCAAGCCCGTCGTATGCGATTTTTTCGCAACATGGTGCGGACCCTGCAAAATGCTTGCGCCCGTAATGGAAAAGGTTTCGGAAAAATTTTCCGACAGAGCCGTGTTCGTCAAAGTCGATATAGACGAAAACCTGCCGCTTGCCGCGCGCTACGGCATAATGTCTATACCGCTTGTCGCAGTATTCAAGGGCGGCGAACAGACGGCGAAAACGCTGGGTTATATGTCCGCTTCTGAAGCGGAAAAATTCCTTGAAGAAAACCTTTGATAAAAACCGCGCACTTATCATAGGGAATTAAATACTAAATTTTTAAGAGTTATACTTTCAAGCGAGGACAAAAGCTCTCGAACGATATGTTCGAGAGCTTTTTACTGCAAACTATTTGGAAAGACAAATTGAAATTTAATTCAAGTTTGATTAGCGCAACTAAAAGTATAAACGTAACTGTTAAAACAGATATTCATTTTATATTTTTTAAATTGCGATTTCTTTTTTATCTTAAAGCCGTTATTTGCAAGCAATCTGTTCGATGCAATATTATCTTGCGCAACTTCCGCAGTTATCTCAATGCCCCCGTTATTGCGTATAAAAGTAACAATTAAAGCCAATAGTTCAGAACCAAATCTTTTCCCCCAGTAGCCCTTATGAACACAATATCCTATATCGAATATTTCCTTTTTTTCGTCAGGAAAAATGCAAGCAGAACCTATTATCTCATCAGAACTGTTTAAAACAACTGTCAAATAATATCCGTTTGGGCTATCTTCAAGACTGTCAAGCGCTTTTTGAAAATCACTATCAACATATTCCGCCGTCGGGTCGCTCATATATTTGCCGTTTTCCTTATCAAACCACATTGCGGTAAGATATGGCAGGTCTGACTTTTGATAATTCCGTACAGTTATTCTTGAAGAAACAAGTGGTTTCTCTATTTGCATTTTAAAAGTTCTCCGCTAAATTGAAATTTAACTTTCTATGTATAGTGTAGGATATTGTTCAAGCAATCGCT
>ERZ777011.699-NODE-699-length-47251-cov-16.313607_pt1 | contig 47251 bp, 48 predicted proteins | sample MGYA00374964_ERZ777011 | MGnify/ENA primary metagenome ERZ777011 (study PRJEB29310, sample SAMD00008975) | mouse gut metagenome | study: EMG produced TPA metagenomics assembly of the Metagenome analysis of fecal microbiota from mouse which was promoted...
TTAATTATGTAATTTTTATACTATCAATAATATAATATATTACATATTTCGGAGTTAATTTTATATAAAGTTTATCTTGCTTTTGCAAATTTATGAATTTATCTGCATTATTGGTAGCCTTAACAATATCTGATTTAATAGTTTGTTGAGATATGTGATATTTATTAGCTAATTTTCCATAAATATTTAATTCTAAGTTTGACATTTCTTTTACATAATTATCACTATTAGTAATCATTAAAATTGCTTCTATTAAATATGTTGTTCCAATATTAGCAAAATTATAGCCTAGTTTTACAAGTTCGTATGTTATTGTATTTTTTATACTTATACTATCATCTCCTTATTGTATTTATTTTTGTAAATTTATTTACATTTGTTTACACTTTTTTACGCTTTTTTTTGATTTTATTAAAGACTTGTATTAATATAATAAATGTTCAAGTTCTTTTTGAACAAAGTGCCAATAAAACAGTTTCAAGATTTTTTTAGTTTTAATTGGTACAAGTAAGAAATTGTGAGCTTAGGTCAAGAATAAATTCTATTATTTTGGAGGTAAACATTATGAAGTTTTTTAAAAGAATTCAGGCTTTGGCTCTCGCAGTTATTATGACTGCTATGACCATGGGAACCGTTCCCGTTTTTGCAGCAGAAATTTCCGAACCCGAGGACACAATCGTCGTAAATTGCGATGAGTCTGGGATTGTGCCGTATGCATCTACAACGCTTGTGAACCAGACATTTAATATGTCTTATGAACACACAGGTGCGACACGTCGGTACAACTACAATTCCATTTGGTTCGACTACGTATTTACTGCACAGGACGGTAGCAAATTAACCGATGGCACTATTCTTGCTATTCGTCTGTATGACGCTACAACAGGTCAGAAAGTAAATGAATGGCAGGACAGCAGTGGACATGCTTATGTACGTGCTTTTAATATCGACAGGACACACAGTTACTATTTCCAGTATTGTGTGGCTTATGGAACTCCCAATTTGAAAATTCATATGAAAATTGAGACTTATGTTCCATAATCGATAGCAACAGTATTTTGCAAATAGTAACTTATGTTTTTGAAGTAACATTAGTAGTATCTGTTTATAAATGAATATCTGACTGTGGTTCACATTTCTTACCAATAGTCAAGCAAGGACTTCCTTGCTTGACTATTATAGTATGTTAAAACTCCCTTATTAAATGGATACTGCTTTCAAATGGGTCAGCATAAATTTCAATTGTATTTGGAATTTCATTTGTACTACTTATATTATCAAAAGGCATTGTATATGTTGTTCCAGTACCTGAAACCATTACTGGCTCAATAAATTCATTATTATCCATATAATAAAATAACATATGACTATGAACTTTATCTTCATTTTCTTCATAAAACTTACCTAAATCTAACTCTTCTTTTAATACTAATTCTATTTTGAGTCCAGTTGCAGACAAAGTTCCTGTGCAACTTTCAATATATTCATTTTCTTCTTGCAATACATATTTAATAGTTTGATTTTTTCTCATCTTTTCTGTAATTTTCAAATTGAAATTCCATTCACCATATAACTCTTCTTTTGTGTTATCATTATAAGTTATATCTAAGCTTTGTATTTTAAATATTAGTTTCTTCTTTTCTTTTGAATGTTCGCCCAATGTAAATAAAATAGAATCTGCAAAAATATTATCTTCTAATTTTTCTGGTTGTTCTTTCCAATTTATGTATGTTGCGGTATATACATTTTTTATATCTGTTACATATTGTTGGTTACTGTCATAAATTATTTCACCAGTATCTGTTGATACAATAAATTTATTAAAACGAATTGTTGCGATATTTTTATTTTTATTTTCAAATTTGATAGAAACATTTAAATTTAAATCGTCTAAAACAATATTATCAACTTTAATTCCAATATCTTTATCATATACAAAATCATTTTCTATATTTTGTATATATCCTTGATCAACGGCTCGTTCTATTGCAGGGCTAGTGTTTTTAAATATTTTTCTTATAATGTTTTCAATGTCTTTTGCAAAAACAATTCCACTTGTTAATATCAAACAAGCACATACAGAAACTGCTATTTTCACAAAATAATTTTTATTATTTTTCATAGCCATATCCTCCTCATAAAATTTTGATATAGCTATTTTTGCTTTTATTTCATTTTTCAACTTTTCGTTATTCATAACCATTCTCCTTTTTAAGTTCTTTTCTTAATCGTTTGCGTATACGATATAATCGTGTAGTTACATTAAATTCAGTTATATTTAATTTACTAGCTATATCTTTTACTGATTTAGAAGAATAATAGAACATAATAAAAATTGTTTTATCTATATTTTTTAGTTTATGAACGCAATTTTGTAATTTAAATCGCTCATCACTGTAAGTATCAAAATGCGAATATTCTGTTAAGTTTTCATAATCGACAATATTATATGTAATTTTTTTCTTTTTCAATTTTTCTTTAACTAAGTTTTTGGTAATTCCAGCAATATATGAATTTAAAGATAAGATATTATTATTTCTATTTTTCCATAATATAAAGAAAGTATCAGATAATATTTCTTCTTTATCTTCGTAACTTAAATTATCGCTAACCATATTGTTAATAATGGTTCTTACATAAGGTGAAAAATTGTCTACAATTCTGTCTAAATCTAATTCATTGTTTTGTATATAATCTTTAAGCTCCATTTAATTACTCCTTTTATAAGATATCTTATACTATTATAGTGGCAAAAAAATTAAAAATATGACACTTTTTGTTGATTTTTTTATTATGTTGGATGCGAACCAACTCCTGCGAGCATCGAACTTATGCTTTCAAACCTTAACTAACGTAAGCTTTGTTCCTTGTTGGACTCGGCGAGTATAATAAAAAAAGAATAGATACAAAAGTATCTATTCTTTTTTTGGCTCCTCTTGTTGGACTCGAACCAACGACCTATCGGTTAACAGCCGAGCGCTCTACCAACTGAGCTAAAGAGGAATATGTTTGTTATTATTTCCTAACAACATAAAAATTATACACTAATGAATTTTTAAATGCAATACTTTTTTTAAAAATAAATAAAAAAATAGGCGATAAGCCACTAATCTTTATTATAACACAATAACCAGAAAATTACAACTTTGTAAAATAAGAGAAATGTGATATAATTATGTTAACTGTAAACTTTTATCAGAAGCTTGATTTATTGGTATTAATATACCATAAGCGCACTGAGAGTTTGCTTTGTTGCACATTGATAATTAAATTTTTAAAAATAAGGAAGGATGGTACCCAAATGTTGCAGTGTAAAAAAATTAAATCTTTTGTTAAAAGATGCAAAAGCCTGAAAGCTCAGCTTTCATTCGAAATTGTGAAACAGCCAGATGATGTCAAGCGGGTGCAAATACGCATTATTGTAAGGACTATCATTGTAGATTTTCTGTTTTCAATTTTTGCATTTTCTATCAAGGGAGCTCAGCTGGCAATGGAGAACGATTTATCAGTTGTTGCAGTGTTACTTCTTGCTCTGTATTTCTCTGAGAGAGTAATTGAGAGTGCATATAGCACTTATGCAGATTTGCAAGAGGACAATTTTAGGCAGGTTTATACCTCTGTAATAACGGAAATTATTATGGAACTTGCTAGCAGAACACATTCAAAGGTCTTTAAGAAGGATTCAAAAGGCAACGAAAGTGTTATGCAGCATCCAGAGCTTATCAAAAAATCGAAAGATTATATTGATGGAATCTGGAATTTTTGGTGGAATTTACCAATAGCTATTTCAAACATTTTAACTCTGATTGTAATGATTGGAGTAACATTGAGCATGGAATTAACATCTGGCTCAAAAAAGGAAACATGCTTTATTATGTTTTTATTGCTTATGTGCATTGCGATTTATTTTGTATTTGGCAAGAAACGCATTGATGTTATGAAGCAGTACAGGCATATACGCAAAGAAAATGAAGCCAAAGAAGGAGTTTTGTTTTCTGAAATTAACACAATCGAATTTGCGAGTACAAAGGATTTTAGGTATCACGCTAATCGATTTAGAGATCATCTCGTTGTTTCTAGAAAAGTTTTGGCAAACGAGAGATTAAAACTAAATTCTGTGTTTCTTAAACGAAGTGCAGTAGCCTCATTTTTCATGATTGCTATTTTAATCTATAAAATTATTGTAGGTGGAGCGATTAATGAAGAGGTTTTTATTGGAATTGTAGGTATATCAACGGTATATTCTACTATTCTGAACAAGATAAGTGATATTCTGAGTAATGTTGAAAAAACAATGAACTATTTAATAGACATTGACAAACTTTATTCAGATTTTGCTAATATCTATGGGGTTTACAAAACTGAGATAGAAGCAGAAAGAGAGTTGGAGTTACGAGAAGAAGGAAACTATGAACCGAGTCAAATTACGGTTAAAGATTTTACTTTTTCTTATGACAAACAACAAACATGGAAACTCTGTAACCAGAACGATTTTCAAATGGCACTCGGAGAGGCTATTTTAGTTCAAGGTGAGACAGGTGCAGGAAAAACAACTGGTTTATCCATTTTTGGAGGAAAAATCAGATTGGCGCATACTCCGATTATGTTAGACAACGGAGAAAGGGGATATTTAAAAACCCTTACCTATCATACAGATCGGTCAATGGCGAATAATTTTATTTTAAATGAGATTATTTTAAGTGATGACTATTCAGCAATTGATAGGGTTAAGTTAATGGAAATTTTAGAGGGGCTGGGACTTAAAGAAATTTTCCTAGCTCGTGCTAAAAGGCATGAAGATTTAAAAGCTTTGGAAGATGATGAAGAACTGATTTTGGAGTATATGAAAATCAGAACTTACAAACAATTTTCTTCTGGGCAACAGCAAAGAATAGCGCTGGCAAAACTTCTGTATACTTTGGATGCTACAATCGAAGCAATTTGGTTAGATGAAGCTTTTAATAGGCTGAATGACGAAGTAGCAGATAAATGTGTTAAATTCATTTTGAGTTTTATTCAGAGAGACCGAAAACGATTGGTTCTCATTGCGACACATCAATTAAGTGTTATCCTTCCATACTGCACAAAGGAAATTTCTTTTGTTCAAAATGAAAGTGGATTTTCACTTATCAAATGTAAGCAGGTTTAGTAGTGCCAATGCTAACGGCGCGAATTTTCATGTTCAACAATGCAAACCCTCTATCTGTTACTGTACGGATGGAGGGTTTCTCATTTTTTCATATATATTATGGAATTTTAAGTAAAAATATGTTAAAATAATAAGTATGAATATATATACAGAGTTAAATAAAGTAATTGAATATATAGAGAACAATTTAGAAGAAAATATTGAGTATCAAGAATTATCTAAAATACTTGGAGTAAATGAATATACAATGCAAAGGCTTTTTAGTTTGCTTTGTAATGTTTCTCTTGCTGAATATATACGCAATAGAAGATTATCAAATGCTGGATTTGATTTACAAAATTCAAATAATAAAATTATTGATATTGCAGTTAAATATCAATATGAAAGTGCCACAGCATTTTCAAGAGCTTTTGAGAAATTTCATGGAATTAAACCAAGTATAGTAAAAGAAAATCCTGAAAAATTAAAAATTTTTACAAAGATAGTTTTTCAGGAAATTCAACCAGCTCAAAATAGTATAGAGTATAGTATTATTGCTCGTGATGAACTTGTGCTATATGGAAAAGGTATAAAAACAACAGAATCCCAAATAGGAAAAGATGCACCAATATTTTTTCAAAAATTTAGAAAAAAATATTGTGAAAAGTATGACGAACCTAATTATGGAATGACAATTTATGAAAAAAGATTTGAAAGTAATCAATTAGAATACTGGGTATCTTATGATAGAAAAATAGAAGAATTAGAAAAAAATGTAATTCCTAAAAGTAAATGGCTAGTATTAAAAATTCCATCACAAGAGGCAAAAGATATTCAAGAAATAACATGCAGATTTTATGTGGATTTTTTACCAAGTTCAAAGTATAAATTAAAAGATATACCAGAATTAGAATATTATCATGACGATATAACAGAGCTGTTAGTAGCAATAGAAGACTGATTTTTTTAGTAATAAAAAAGTCAGTTTTTTTATTTTTGTTCATGTTAAAATTAAAGTATATTTTTGAAAAAAAGGATGTTGAACAATGAAAACCAAATTTATATATGAAATTTTACTAACAACACAATATGTTACAGAAGAGGCGTGGCTTAATTTAATACTTGGTGTTGCAAAGTTAAATGGATTTTTGAAGAAATGGAAAATATATATAAAAATAGAGAGAAATGAAGTTAGATATTTTTTACTTTCTTCTGTAAATTTACCACCAGTAATTAATTCTTTGGGAGATTTTTTAATAAAACCTAGTGAAGAAAAAAATATAGAAAAAAAATCTAAAAGAAGTTTTCCGTATTATTTATCAACAAAATACCCATGTGTTTTAGATATTTATGATAGAAACGAAAGTCATAAATCAAGAAAATTAAAATTGACAGAAATTAGTTTTAGATCTTTTAATAGATTTAATTTTTTTTCACATACAAAATTATTTTTTGAGAAAGAAAATGGAAAAGTAATAGAAAAGATTGGATTATTAAATATACCTCATATTTTTTTAAGTATAGATTTTTCAGTACATAGCCGATTTTTCCATCAAAAAGATGCAGTTAAATATTTAGATATTAGAAAAAGTTTGCATTTGCTTGATAATAACAATAGCAATTCTATTTTAAAAGTTGATACTTTTCCATATTTGGCAGATGATTATTATTTGAATATAAATAATTACGATTTTGATAGACATTCTGTGGTAATGGGATCAAGTGGTACTGGAAAATCTAAATTTATAAGTTCATTAATTACAAATATTTCAGAAATTCCTGAATATAGAAATAATTATAAGGTGGTAATGATAGATCCACATAATAGTATAAAAGATGATATTGGAGGCTTGGACAGTACAAAAATATTAGATTTTAAAACATTAGAAAATAGTATGGATTTATTTGCTAAAACAAGTAAAGATGAAGTCGTAACAACCGAATTATTTATGAGTTTATTTCAAAATTTAATGGGAGCAATGTTTAACTCGAAATTAGAAAGAGTTTTGAGACATAGCATACATTTGCTACTTGTTAGAAATATGCTAGATTTTACAAATTTAAGAAAATTGATTTTAGAAATGGAATATAGAAATGAAATTCTAAATATGGGAGAAGTTCCAAATAGTATAACAGATTTCTTTCTAAGTGATTTTAATGAATTGAAAAGTCGTTCATATCCAGAAGCGATAGCACCTATAATAGCGTTTATAGATGAAATGAGAATGCTTCCAAGTTTTAATTATGAAGGAAAACAAGACAGTTTGAAAAAAACAATAGAAGATAATTTTTTGACTATATTTTCATTGGACCAAACTAAAATAGGAGAGAAAGTAACAAAAACTATTTCAGGTTTAGTTATGCAATCAATGCTTCAATTAGTTCAATCATATAGTTTTGATGAACATATAATTTTCATAATAGATGAAGTTGCAGTTATAGAAAATCCAATTATAAAAAGATTTTTGTCAGAGGCAAGAAAATATAATTTATCACTTATACTTGCTGGACAGTATTTTAGTCAAATAAGCGAAGAATTGAGAAAAGCAATTTTTGCAAATGTAATTAATTATTATGTTTTTAGAGTTGCAAGACAAGATGCTTTAATATTGGAAAATAATATTCAGATGGAAGTTGGTGTAAAGAATTCATATATAATTCGTATGAAAATGCTAACAGAGCTGAATAACAGAGAATGCATTGCACGAGTTAGTAAAAATGGGATAATGTTACCAGCAGTAAAATCAAAAACAATGAATTTTGTTTCAAATCCACCAAGAGTTATTAATCAGATTTTGAGAACTACAATGCTGAAAAACAATAAAGAGCCAAAAAATATTAGTTTTAATAATAATAGAAAAAAAGGATTTAGTTTAGGCAATAGTGTAGATTTAGGAAGTATTATGGCTTCGCAATCGTCAAGTAGAAGGAGATTGGAAAATAATGGATAAAAAACAAACTATGATAGAAGTAAATAGAATATTTAAAACTATTTTTGGAAAAGAATGTCCATACAATTTAGAAGAACTTTTAAATAAGTTTGCTTTTGATGTAAAATTACCTCAAAAGGTTCATGATAGCGTAACAGGAGAAATAACTTGGACTCAAAGCATTAATGCTTCTAAATTTATTAAACAAGTAAATATGGAGGATTATGATACGAAACATGGTTGGATACAACCCAAAAGAGAAGTGAGTAATTTAAACGATATTTTGAAATTATGGAAAAGAATAAATTATACAACTACTGAAAGAATTTATGATTGTATAAATGTTAGTGAAAGCGACCCATTATATAGATGTGAAAATGTATATAGATCAACAGATTTGCGAAATTGTAAAAATGCTATATATTGTGATGGATTAGGTGATTCAGAAAATATAATAGCATCTCAAAGGACAAGTACATCATCTTTTTGTATTCGTGTAGATGATTCAGCGAATTGTACTAATAGCTATAATGTAATATGCTCAAATAAGATTAGTAATTCGTTTTTTATTCAAGATGCAAATAATTTGAATGAGTGTATGTTTTGTTCACATATGTCAAATAGAAGATATTGTATAGCAAATATGCAGTTTGAAAAAGAAGAGTATTTTGAAATAAAAGCTGAAATAATTAAATGGATTTTATCCACCTAAATTGACATAATTGTGTAAAAATAGTATAATAATTCCGAAATAGGTGAGAAAATGAATATAAGAAATTTATTACAAATCGGAATTAAAAAACTAAAAGAGAACAATATTGAAGAAGCAAATTTGAAATGTAGAATGTTATTAGCCAATATTTTAAATGTGACAAAAGAGTATTTGTTAATTCATGATATTGAAGAACTCGAAGAAAATATTGTTATAGATTTTAATAATAAAATAGAAGAATTAAAGAATCGGAAAGCCCATACAATATATTACTTGTAAGCAAGAATTTATGGGCTTGAATTTTTATGTGAATGAAAATGTTTTAATTCCTCAACCAGATACAGAAATTTTAGTAGAAGAAGTTTTGCAACTTTTGAAACAAAATGTTTCAAAAAAGATTTTAGATATTTGTACAGGAAGTGGTGCAATAGCTATATCAATTGCTAAAATGCAGGAAAATTCTACTGTTACAGCTAGTGATATAAGTGAAGAAGCTATAAATATAGCAAGAAAAAATTCAGTGGATAATAATACAGATATAGAATTTGTAGTATCTAATATGTTTGAAAAGATAAATGGAAAATTTGATATTATAGTTTCAAATCCACCATATATAGAAGAAAAGGTTATTTCTACATTACCAAAAGAAGTCCAAAAAGAGCCATATATTGCTTTATTTGGTGGAGAAGATGGACTAAAATTTTATAGAATTATAGCCAAAGAAGGCAAAAAGTTTTTAAATGCAAATGGATATATTGCAGTAGAAATAGGATATAATCAAAAAGAAAAAGTTATAGAACTTTTTGAAAAGGAAGATTACAAAGAAGTTTATTCAAAAGAAGATTTTGGTGGCAATGATAGAATTGTTATAGCAAAAATTTAGGAGGAAATGATGTCATTTTCAGCAGATATAAAAGAAGAATTAAGCAAAATTAATAACTTAAATGATAAAGAAGCCTTAAAAGCAGAATTTTTAGGTTATTTACTTACATGGAAAATAAATAGAAAAGATGGTAACATAGAATTTTTAACAGAAAACGCGTTTAATGTGGAAAGATTTTATAAAATTTTATTTAATCTTGGACTTAATTACGAGCCAGAAACTTATGGAAAATATTTTAAAACTACTATTTTTCAAAATGAGATAACTAACGAAGTTTTAGGAATGGATTTGAATGCAAAAACTGAAACACTTAGAACTATTGTCAAAGGAGCATTTTTAAGTACAGGTTCTGTAAATAATCCAGAAAATAAGTATCATTTAGAAATAAACTTTGAAGAAAAGAAAAATGCAGAATATATTTTAAATATTTGTAAGACAAATGGTGTAAATTTAAAACTTTTAGAAAGTAAAAATAAATATATTTTATACATAAAAGAAGGTGAAGAAATATCAAAATTTCTAGCTTTAATTGGTGCAAATAAGGCTGTTATGAAATTTGAAGATATTAGAGCAGAACGAGAAATTAAAAATAATGTAAATAGAAAAGTAAATTGTGAAACAGCTAATCTAAATAAAACAATAAATGCGGCAGTAAATCAAGTGAATGATATAAAATTAATTCAGAGATTAAAAAAGTTTGATGAATTATCAGAAGAATTAAAAAGTATTGCTTTACTTCGATTAGAATATCCAGATTTAAGCTTAAAAGAATTAGGAGAGCAATTAGAGCCACCACTTGGAAAATCTGGTGTAAATCATAGGATGAAAAAAATTCATGAGTTTGCAGAGGAGCTTAAAAGATAATGAAAAATCTTGGTATTTATGTGCATATACCTTTTTGCAAAAAGAAATGCGATTATTGTGATTTTGTTTCTTTTGAAGCAGAAAATAATGTGCAAGAAAAATATGTTGATGCTTTATGTATGGATATAAAAAATTCAGCGATTAAGTTTCAAGAATATGAAATAAATACAATGTACTTTGGAGGTGGGACACCTTCGTATATTTCAGAGAATTTGATTGTAAAAATTTTAAAAGAAATACAAAAAAATTATAAAATAGCCAATAATGCTGAAATTACAATAGAAGTAAATCCTGGTACAGTGAATAAAGAAAAATTAGAAATTTATAGAAAATCAGGTTTTAATAGAATTAGTATAGGACTTCAATCAACACATGACAGATTACTTAAATTAATAGGGAGAATACATACATATAATGAATTTTTAGAAACTTATAAATCAGCCAGAGAAGTTGGGTTTGAAAATATAAATGTAGATTTAATGCTTGCTTTACCTACACAAACTATGGAAGAACTAGTAGATAGTGTTAATAAAATAATAAATTTAAAGCCAGAACATATATCAATTTATTCATTAATATTAGAAGAAAATACACCTTTATATAATAAGGTGTTTAGTGGAAAATTAGAGATTTTAGATGAAGAACTAGAAAGAGAGATGTATTGGAAAACTAAAAAAATTTTTGAAAAAAACAAATATAATCACTATGAAATTTCTAATTTTTCTAAAAAAGGTTTTGAATCAAAACATAATATGAATTGCTGGTTACAAGAAGAATATTTAGGTTTTGGAATTTCAGCTCATTCATATTTTAATAATAAAAGATTTGCTAGAACTAGTAATCTAAATGAGTATATAAAAAATATAGAAATGAATAACTCTGAAAAGAATATAGAAATAAATGAAGTTCAAAATAGAGAGTCAAAAGCAAAAGAATATATGTTATTAGGACTTAGAAAAATTGACGGAGTTTCTATTTCTGCATTTGAAAGAAAATTTGAGATAAATCCACTTTTTTATTTTAGATTTGAGATAAGTAAATTAGAAGAAGAAGGATTATTGGAAGTTGATTTAGATAATATTAAGCTAACTGACAAAGGCTTAGATTTAGCTAATCAGGTGTTTGAAGAATTTGTGTAATAAAAAAGTTTGTTAAGTTTTTTAACAAACTTTTTTTGCATAATAAAAAAACTCAGCTGAAACTGAGTTTTTCGTTAAAATAGAATATTAACGACCTATTATAAAATAATAATACACATAAAATTCTAAGAAGTCAAGCTTTCTATAATAAATTTTAAGAGCTGTTTTTTGGTTCTTTTTTTATTGCATAAAAATCGTGGAAGCCTTGCAGATACTGATATATATCAATTTTGATATTTTCGTTAATATTCTATTTTAACGAAATATATTATGTACACAAAATGTTAAAAAATTGGATAAGTTAGATATTGTAATGGAATTTTACTATTACATTTTAATTTTATTTATATGTAAGTTATAAAAAGTTCTTTGTGTGCATGAAAAAGTGAGTGGTTTCCCTCACATTCGGATAAAAATCCGTGTTTTTGTGTAAGAGGGGAGCTTTTTTATTGCTTTAAGGTATTTTAAACTCCTCTCAAAAATAAAAAATAGTAGGAGGAAAACAAAAGAAATGGAAAAACAGAAGAAAATCACTTTGAAACAAAATGTTTCAAAAGCGTATGCAAATGATATTAAAGAAAATCATAAATTGAGTTTGCAACATTCAAAGCGGAATAACATTGATAGCATTAGTAATAACAATAATTATAATGCTAATATTGGCTGGTGTTTCTATTAGTGCAATTGTAGGCGAAGATGGAATACTATCAAGGGCAAGTAAAGCAACAGAAACACATAAAAAAGCAGAAATATTAGAAGCAATAGATTTGGAACTTGCTTCATATAATATTGACACAATATTAAGCAATCCAGTACAAATTAATAGTATTTTAAAAAGCTTAATTAATAAGGAAATAATTGATACAGTATTGTCGGCAAGTGGTCAAACAACAGATGTAAGTGAAGCTTTGGCAATACCACAATTTGATGAAAATAATAATTATACTGGATATATTGACTATGGAGTAATGAAAGATAATTGTTCAATATTACTTAGTGTAGATGGAAATGGTATATATAAATCAAGTTTTGGAGAAATAAACTTATCATCAGGAGGAAATGTATCAGCAGGGACAACAATAGTAACCAAAGAAGCTTTTAATAATGAAAGTGAAGTGGAAGGTAAGGGAAAATTTACAATAGATAATGATGCCTCAGTTATGTTTGTAGATGAAATAGAAGGAGAATTATCAATACAAGTAAAAAGCAATACACATGCAAAAATAAATATATTTAAAAATATGACATTAACAAATACAGGATTAAAAAGAAGCGCAATTGATATAGAACCAGGAGGGACATTAGATTTGTGGATAGCAGAAGGTGCAACAGTAACAGTAGATAGTGGATTTGGTTCTGTTGGAGCAACAGCAGATGGTTCGAGAGCAGGTGGTGGAACAGGTGGATATGCTGGAATACATGTTCCAAAATTTGAATCATACAATAATGTTCAAGCTATTGGTTATGATAAAAATACAGAAACAGATATTATGAAAACTAATATCGTAGGAGCAGCTACTTTAAATGTATCAGGAGCTGGAACATTAAAATGTTATGGAGGAAACGCTGGAAATGGTGGTTCTGCACTTAGTGGTATTTGTGGTGGAGGCCGGAGGTGGAGGCGCTGGTGCTGGTATCGGACGGAAATGGTGGTAAAGGTGGAAATGGAAACAATATTTCAATTATAGCAGAGGATGGAAATAGTGGAGAAGATTGTGGAAGCATAAATATTTCTGGAACAATTAAAGTATATGCTTATGGTGGAGCAGGTGGAGGTGGCGGTTTTTCTAAAACATCAGCTGGAACAGGAGCAGGTGGATATCCAGGAGCAGGAATTGGTGGTGGTGGTGCTCGGTGCAGGAGCAGGTGGTGAACAAGCTGGTGGAGGAGGATATACTGGTGGTAATCAAGAACCAGATGGATTGTCTGATCCAACACTAGCTTATGTTCCACAACAAAATGGATTAACTGGACTTCCTCAAACTATTGATATATCAAGGGGAGTTGGTGGAGGATATTTTCAAGATTTAACTAATTTAAGTTATAATCATAAAACCTATTATCCAATGTATGGAATAATAGGAGGTGGTGCAGGTCATTCTTATGGAATAACTTCATATTACGAAATTTCTTGTGGAGGAAATGGAGGTATAGCAGGAAGAGGTGGAAATATTAGTGTAAGTTCTACTGCTAGTATTAATGCTTTTAATGGAAATAGATATACAGATGGAACATCATATGAAAATGGAGCAAATCAATGTCAAATATATGCACAAGATGGTACATATTTGAAAATTGCTGTACCATTATATAATTGGTCTAATAATAAAAATGAAATATTTACTAATGTTTTAGGAAAAACAATAAACTATGTTGCTAGTACAGAGGCTTGTACTTCTTACGATGATTTTACAGTTTTGAGAGAGTATAAAGCTCACGGATGTCCTTATTATAAACAGGGAATAGGTTCAGGAGCAGGTTTTGTAGAGACTTCAAATGGTAGTTATAAAATTGATGGTGTAGAACAAATGAAATAAAATTGTATAAAAAAATGCTTACTAAATTTTTAGTAAGCATTTTTTGAAAAGTAATTTTTAAACAGTTTCTTTTTCAAGTTCAGAAGTACAATGAGGGCAACGAGTTGCTTTTGCATTTATTTCAGAAAAACAAAACGGACAAGTTTTTATTGTAGGCTCTGGAACAGGTTCGTTTTTCTTTTTATATTTATTTAATAATTTGTTATCTGTTATTTTATCAAATCCACCTTTTGCAATAGCTTCTGCTCTTTTGTTTAATGTATTTGCTGTTTTTAATGCAATAAAAATTGAAAAGGCTATAATTAAAAAGTCTACTATTGTTGTAAGAAAATTTCCATATTTTATAGAAGCGTCACCAATTTTCCAAACTAATTCCGAAAAATCTACATTACCTGTAAAAATTGAAATTGTTGGCATTATAATATCTTCTACAAGTGAAGATACAATTTTTTGAAAGGCACCACCAATAATTACACCAACAGCCATATCCATTGCATTTCCTTTGCTAGCAAATTCTTTAAATTCTTTTAATATCATAATTTAATCCTCCTAAAATGGCGTTTCAATTGCAGTGATTATACAATCTTTACAGAAAAAAGTAAAGTAGTATTGTTAAATATTTTGAATTATGATAAATTATAGTTGAAAATATTTTTAGGAGAATTCAAATGGAAAATACATATAAAGATATATGGAATGATCGTCATCAAGTTGAAATTCAAAACAGAGATTCAATAAAATTTGATGATTGGTTAGATAGTTTTTATGATATTATTGAGAAATGTGAAACATCAATAATAGATTTAGGCTGTGGTAGTGGAAATGATACATTGTATTTGATAAAAAATGGGAAAAAAGTAATTTCATTAGATTATTCAGAGATTGCAATACAAAAAATTAAAGAAAATATACCAGAAACTACTACTGTTTTACATGATATATCTAAACCATTACCTTTTGAAAAAAATTCAGCAGAAATTGTAATTTCAGATTTATCTTTACATTATTTTTCGAAAGAGGTTACTAATCAAGTAATAGCTGAAATTTCAAGAGTTCTAATGCCCAATGGACATTTGTTACTAAGAGTAAATTCAACTAATGATAATAATTATGGTGCATGTTCAGGAGAAAAAATTGAAGATAATTTTTATTTAGTAGAAGATAAAGAAAAAAAGAAAATGCCTAAAAGATTTTTCGATGAGGCAGATATTAGAGAATTCTTTAAAGACTGGGAAATAGAGTATATTAATGAAGAAAAAATGGACAGATATGGAAACGGAAAAATACTTTGGAAAGTTTGTTTGAAAAATATTAAATAATCTTTGAAAAAAGCTTGCAATTACTGGAAAAACAGTGTATAATAAATATATCGTAATAATTTGAGCAATAAGAGTGGGAACAAATCCCACTCTTTACTTGTGAAACGGGGTATAAACTTTGAAAAAGGAGGGTATAACTTGTCTGTAAATAATATTGAAACAAAAGTAGAAAATTTATTAAAAGATATTATTGAAAATCTAGGATATGAGCTTTATGATGTTTTCTATGTAAAAGAAGGAAAAGATTTTTATCTTAGAATTGTAATTGATAAAGAAAATGGCATTGACTTAAATGATTGTGAAAAAGTAAATGATGCAATAAATGATATTTTAGATGAAGCAGATTATATAAAAGACCAATATTTCTTAGAAGTGTCTTCACCAGGAATAGAAAGAATTTTAAGAAAAGAAAAACATTTTCAAAGTCAAATTGGGAAAGAAATTTTAGTGAAATTATTTAAACCCATAGAAAAAAAGAAAGAATTTATTGGAATTCTTAAAAATTATTCAGAAGAAGAATTAATTTTAACACAAGATAATGAAGAAATGAGAATAGAAGTTAAAAATATAGCTCTTGCAAGGACTGTATTTGAGTGGTAAGGGAGGAATTTTGAAAAAATGAAAAACATTGATGTAAAAGAATTAATTGAAGCAATGGGAGAATTGGAAAAAGAGAGAGGAATTGAAAAAGAATACTTAATCGAAAGCTTAGAAGCTGCGTTAGTTACTGCATATAAGAAAAACTTTGATTCAGTAGATAATGTAAAAGTTACTATTGATAGTGAAAGTGGAGAAATTCATATATATTCAGTTAGAGATGTAGTTGAAGTTCAAGAGGACCCATTATTAGAAATCAGTGTTGAAGATGCTAGAAAGATTGATTCTAGTTACAATGTAGGAGATGTAGTAAACCTTGAAATTAGACCAAAAGATTTTGGTAGAATAGCTGCACAAACAGCAAAGCAAGTAGTTGTTCAAAAAATTAGAGAAGCAGAGAGAAATTTAGTATTTAATGAATATAATGACAAAACAGGAGAAATAGTTTCTGGTATTATTCAAAAAGCTGATACAGGTATAGTAGTTATGGATTTAGGAAAACTTGAAGGAATTATGCCAGTTAAAGAACAAATACCTACTGAAACATATAAAGTAAATGACAAAATTAGAGGTTATGTTTTAGAAGTTAGAAAAGAATTAAAAGGAAATCCACAAGTAATAGTTTCAAGAAGTCATCCAGATTTTGTTAGAAAATTATTTGAATTTGAAATTCCAGAAATATATGAAGGTTTAATTGAAATAAAAAGTATTTCAAGAGACCCTGGATATAGAAGCAAAGTTGCTGTTTATTCAAAAAATGAAAATATTGACCCAGTTGGTTCTTGTGTAGGACAAAAAGGTGTTAGAATTCAAAATATAATAAATGAATTAAATGGTGAAAAAATTGATGTTATAGAATGGAATGAAGATCCATCAATCTTTATTTCAGCAGCTTTACTTCCAGCACAAGTTATGGCAGTAGATATTAAAGAAGAAGAAAAATTTGCACAAGTAATAGTTCCAGATGATCAACTTTCACTTGCTATTGGTAAAGCAGGTCAAAATGCTAGATTAGCAGCAAGACTTACAAACTGGAAAATAGATATTAAATCTGAAAGTCAATTTAGAGAAATGATTATGAATGCACAAAATGAAGAAGTAGAAGAAGCACAAGAAATTGAAACAGAAGAATAGGAGTGATTTGAGTGCAAACAAAAAAGAAACCAACAAGAACTTGTATGGCTTGTAATGAGAAAAAAGAAAAGCAAGAATTACTTAGAATTGTTCGAACAATGGAAGGAAATATAGAACTAGATTTAACAGGAAAGAAAAATGGTCGTGGTGCATATATTTGTAAAAGTGAAGATTGTTTAGATAAAGTTATAAAGTCAAAAAAACTTGAAAGAATCTTTGAAAAAGAAATTAGCCCAGAAATTTATGAAAGCATAAGAGGTGTAATTATTGGTAAATAAAATTTATGGTCTGCTAGGTATTTGTGCTAAGGCAGGCAAAATAACTGTTGGAACAGAAGCAGTTATAGAAGCTGTGATGAAAAATCAAATTGAACTTGTTATTATAGCAGAAGATACTTCACAAAAGACTAAACAAAAAATTGAAAATATTTGTAAAGAAAGAAATGTAATAGTAAAAAATTTCGGAACAATTTTTGATAATAGCAATGCTATTGGAAAAGTAAATAAAGCTATTATTGGAATAAAAGACAAGAATTTAGCTAAAACGATATTAGAGAAAATTTGTGGAGGTGAAATGCTTGAAGGAAAATAAAAATAAAAAAGAAAATGAAAATTTGATTAAAGGAGTTGCGAAAACAAAATCTATGGAAAATAAGAAAGAAAAAAATAACGAAGAGCCAGTTATTATTAGAAGAGCTGTAATCATCAATGAAGATGAAGAAGAAAAGAGAAAAGAAGAAGAAATAAAAAGGAAAGAGCAAAAAAGAAAGAATGATGTAGGATTTATTGAAAAAAATAGAAATAAAGACTATAACATCGTTTATAGAGAAAAACCAACTAAACCAATGACTGTAAGTGAATTGTTTGGTATTGGTAAAAAAGAAGAGCCTAAGAAAACAGCTAAGGCTGAAATTCAAGAACCTAAAAAAGAAGAAAAACCAGTAGTAGAAGAGAAGAGAGAAACTACAAAGGTTGTTGAAAAAGATGCAAAAAAACCAGAACAATTACAACGCAATAATAATTTCAAATCAAATAATGAAAAATTTGAAAGAAATGGCTCAAAAAACTTTGGAAAAAATCCAAGAAACAATGATAAAAATGGTGAAAGAAGCAATAACTTTAATAATCAAAGAAGAGATGGAAATCGTCCTCAAAGAAGAAATAATTTAGATGATAGAGGAATAGACAAGAAAATTAAAAATATTATGGAAGTAGAAATCACTTCAAAAGAAAATATACGAGAGTATGGAAATAAAGTTAAAGACAAAATGAAACAAAATCAAAAACAAGATGAAAACAGACCTAAAAAAGTAAATAGAAAAGGTGGAAATACTGATTTTGATAGTGATAAATTAAATAGTTTAAAGAAACAAAATAAGTTATCTAATATGTTTAATGAAGGTGAAATGCTTGACTATTATGATTTAAGTACAGAAAGAGGAAGAAGAAGTAAAAAGAAACCAAATAAACAAGAAAATAGAATTAAGCAAAAAATCTTCAAATTAACAGAAATTGAAATTCCTGAAAGCATTACAGTAAAGGATTTTGCTGCTGAAATGAAAATTACAAGTAGCGATGTTATAAAAAAATTACTAGGATTAGGAATAATGGCAACAATAAATAATGAGATTGATTTTGATACAGCATATTTAATTGCACAAGAATATGGAATCAATGCTAAAAAGAAAAATATTGTTACTGATGAAGATAAACTTATAGATGAGACAGAAGATAGAGAAGAAGATTTAGCTCCAAGACCACCAGTTATAGTAGTTATGGGACATGTTGACCATGGTAAAACTTCTTTACTTGATGCTATTAGAAGTACAAATGTTATTGAAGGTGAATCAGGTGGTATTACACAACATATAGGAGCTTATCAAGTAAAAATAAATGATAGAAATATTACTTTCCTAGATACACCAGGTCACGAAGCTTTTACAAGTATGCGTGCAAGAGGTGCTATGATTACAGATATTGCAATATTAGTTGTTGCAGCAAATGATGGTGTTATGCCTCAAACTGTTGAAGCTATTAATCATGCTAAAGCTGCTGATATTCCAATTATAGTTGCGGTAAATAAAATGGATTTACCAGATGCTAATATAGATAAAGTAAAACAAGAACTTATGACTTATGAATTAGTCCCAGAAGAATGGGGTGGTTCAACAATTTATGTACCAATTTCAGCTAAGAAGAAACAAGGAATTGATAATTTACTTGAAATGGTATTATTACAAGCAGATATATTAGAATTAAAAGCAAATCCTAAAAAACAAGCAAAAGGTACTGTTATTGAAGCTAAACTTGATAAAAGTAGAGGTCCAGTTGCTACAATGTTAGTACAAAGAGGAGAATTAAATATAGGAGATACAATTATAGTTGGTTCTTCAATTGGTAGAATAAGAACAATGCAAGACTATAAAGGTAAAAAAGTTAAATATGCTGGACCTTCTACACCAGTAGAGATTACAGGTTTGACTACTGTTCCACAATCAGGTGATACTTTCTATGAAGTAAAAGATGAAAGAACAGCTAAACATTTAATCGAAAAGAGAAGATACGAAGAAAAACAAAGAGAAATTTCAAAAGCATCAGTAGTTACATTAGATGATTTATTTAGCAAAATTGAAAGCGAAAACTTGAAACAATTGAATTTAATTGTAAAAGCAGATGTTCAAGGTTCTGTTGAAGCTTTAAAACAATCATTAGAAAAAGTATCTAATGATGAAGTTAAAGTTAAGGTAATTCACTCAAACGTTGGTGGAGTTACAGAAACAGATGTAAATCTTGCAAAAGTTTCAAATGCTATTATTATTGCATTTAATGTAAGACCAGAAGTTATTGCAAAAACAATTGCAGAAAAGGAAAATGTACAAATAAAACAATATTCAGTTATTTATGATGCAATAAATGATGTTGAATCAGCAATGAAAGGTATGTTAGATCCAGTTTATAAAGAAGTTGTTATAGGAACAGCGGAAGTAAGACAAACATTCAAAGTTTCAAATGTTGGAACAATTGCTGGTGCTTATGTGCTTACTGGTAAAGTTTCTAGAAATGCTGGTATAAGAGTAATTAGAGACAATATTGTAATTCATGATGGAAAACTAATTTCTTTAAAAAGATTTAAAGATGATGTTAAAGAAGTTGGAACAAGTTATGAATGTGGTTTACAAATTGAAAACTTTAATGATATTGTAGAAGGTGACAGTCTAGAAGTATATGTTATGGAGGAAGTTAAATAATGCCTACAAATAATAGTAGAATGAATAAGATTGATGAAGAGCTAAAAAAGGAAATAAGTAATATTATTTCTACTGAACTTAAAAATCCACATTTAACTGGTTTAATTAGTGTTACTAAGATAAAAACAACACCAGATTTAAGATTTGCAAAAGTTTATGTAAGCATGATAAATGAAAAAAGTAAAAAACAAAATTTAAGCATTTTAAAACAATCAAGTGGATATATTAGAAGTGGAATAGCTAAAAGAGTAAATCTTAGAACTACACCAGAACTTATATTTGAATTTGACGAAAGTCTAGAATATGGTTCAAAGATAGATGAAATACTAAAAGATATTAGTAAGGATTGGAAAAAGGAGTAAATTGTTTATATGACCTTAGATGATATATTAATAGAGATAGAAAAGGCTGAAACTTTTGTAGTTTTAGCCCATGAAAATCCTGATGGAGATGCCATTGGAAGTAGTTTAGCCGTTTGCTTAGCACTTCAAAATATGGGTAAAAAAGTTGAAATTTTAATGAAAGATTATCCTGCAAATTTCTCTTTCTTGCCTGGTATAGAAAATATAAAAAAAGAAGCAAGTTACGAGAAATATGATATGGCAATTGTTGTAGATTGCCCAGACATAAAAAGGGTAAATAGCATATATATTCCATATTTCGAAAATGCAAAAGTAACAGCTGAATTTGATCATCACAATAAAAATTCTATGTTTGGAGATTACAATATTGTAGATCATGTATCTCCTGCATGTGCTCAAATTTTAGTATCAAGTTTTGAATATTTACATATTGAAATCACAAAAGATATAGCAACTTGCTTACTTACTGGAATTATTACAGATACAGGTGGATTTAAAAATTCTGGAATAACAACAGAAACTTTTGAATTTGCTGGTTGGGCATTAAGTAAAGGTGTAAATGTTTCAAAAATTTATAGACAATCAATGTTAGTTACTACTAAAACAAAATTTGAAGCTCAAAAATTAGCAATGGAAAGATTAGAATTTTTTGAAGATGGAAAAGTTGTATTTACATACATGACAAAAGAAGATGATTCTAGAATAGGGATTGAAACAGGCGATCATGATGGAATTGTTGAAATTGGAAGAAATATTTCAGGAGTTGAAGTTTCAATATTTTTATATCAAAGAGAAGATGGTTCATTTAAAGGGTCACTTCGTTCAAATGATTATATGGATGTTGCAGATGTTTGCATGATGTTTGGTGGTGGAGGACATGTCAGAGCTGCTGGATGTACATTAGAAATGCCACTTGAAGAAGCAAAAAAAGCAATATTAAGTGAAGTAAAAAAACATTTATAAAAAATAAAACCGTAGAAAAATTCTACGGTTATTTTTTATTATGTAGGAAGTTACATATATTTGTGCGATTGCAAAACAATCTACGCATGTGGCGAAGCCACTTTTCTTATTTTTGTTGTGTTTCAGTCCAAGATTTTACATTATTTAGATATTTACGAGGATTACGATTTAAAGTACTCATAGCTTTTTGATAAGCACTACCATCTAAAACTTTAAGTGTATTCATTGTTATTGCATATTCTTCATTTAAGGCAGATAATTCTGGATTATTATATAAAAATTCAAAAGGTGCGCCAATAGCTAAATCTGAATTATATCTAAATCTTTTTAAAACTTGTTCATTAGGTAAATCTGGATCTGCGTTTTGTTCTTCTCTAAATTTTTCCCATTCTCTTGAACCACGCGCTCTCTCATCTTGTGAGTAAGGTGGTTTCCCATGAGGTTTTCTTGTTATTCTTTCCAAAATTTTATTTACAAAATTTCTAAAAGGAGCAAGTGCAGATTTTTGACTAGCTTCGTATTCTAATGATTTGCTTTCGACTTTTAAATAATATTCTAATAAATTAGCATGAATATTATTCTGAGATATAGCTTCACTTATACTAGCATGCTTTTTAAATGCCATACGATTTATTTCAATTAATGAATCATTACATTTTACAATAGCATCAGTATTACTACTAGAACGTTCTCTTATATTTCTAGCTTTAAATATTCCAGCAAGCATAGTTTGAGGCGTATAAGTAGGGTCACCATCATTTGAATTTAATAAAATAAATTGTTCTTCTGGTGTTAAATCATCTAATTGTGTATCATTCAAATATAATTCTTTATAATCCTTAGCTTGTAAAGTATAAGCGATATTCATAAATTCATTTGGCTTTTGAGTATAAGTAATTGTACTTTCTGGTAAATTTTGTAAAACTTGTTCTAAATATTTATTTTTTTCCATAATTATCTCCTTTCTTTTTTAAAACTAAACCTTACTATTATAGTATAACATGGAATTATACCATCTGTCAAAGAACAAATGTTCTAAAATATAAAAATTCTTTACTAGAAATATATAAGATGATATAATAATTAAGATAATTAAAATAAAGGAATGAAATATGGATGGTATTTTAATAGTAAATAAACCTAAAAATTTTACTTCACAAGATGTAGTATCAAAAGTAAAGAAAATTTTAAATGAAAAAAAAGCTGGTCATACTGGAACTTTGGATCCATTAGCAACAGGTGTTTTGCCAGTTTTATTAGGAAAATCTACTAAACTTTCTAAGTATCTAATTGAACATGATAAAGTATATGTTGCAAAAATAAAATTAGGACAAAAAACAAATACAGGAGATGCAGAAGGAATAGTAATAGAAGAAAAGAATGTACCAGAAATTTCCGTAGAGAAAGCAAAGAAAATTTTAGATAGTTTTTTAGGAAAAGGACAACAAATTCCACCTATGTATTCTGCTATAAAAATAAATGGAAAAAAACTATATGAGTATGCGAGAAATGGTGAAAATGTAGAAGTACCGCCAAGAAATATTGAAATATATTCTATAAATTTATTAAAAATAAAAGATACAGAAATGGAATTTGAAGTAAGTTGTTCCAAAGGAACATATATAAGAACTTTATGTGAAGATATTGCAAAAGCCTTAGGGACAGTCCGGATACATGTCAGAACTAAAAAGAATTGTTGTAGATAAATTTAAAATAGAAGATAGTTTTTCATTTGAAGATATAGAAAAAGGAAATTATAAAATAATAACTATGCAAGAATTTTTTGAGAACTTTCCTAAAATAACATTAAATTCAAGAAAAAAAGAATTGTTTTTAAATGGAGTAATGTTAACATATGAGCTAGATGATGGAATATATAATATTTACTCAGAAGAACAGTATATTGGACTTGGAATTGTAAAAGATAGATTATTAAAAAGAGATATAATAGAATAAAATTCACATAGAATTCACTATAACTTGATTACAATATGATATAATTAATCGGTATTTGTGGGGAAGGAAAAAAATATATGTATAAAAGAAATCAAACAAAACCAATTTTCGTTGGAAATGTACAAATAGGTGGACAAGATAAAGTAGTTGTTCAATCTATGTGCAATACTAAAACAAAGAATGTAGAAGCTACTACTAATCAAATTTTAGAGCTAGAAAAAATTGGTTGTGAAGTTGTAAGAGTGGCTTGTTTAGATACTGATGATGCAAAAGCAATAAAACAAATAAAAGAAAAGATACATATTCCAATTGTTGCTGATATTCATTTTGATTATAAAATAGCTCTTGAAGCAATTAATGCAGGAGTTGATAAAATTCGTATAAATCCAGGAAATATTGGAGATGAAGAGAAAACAAAAGCAGTAGTAGAAGCTTGTAAAGAGCATAAAATACCAATTAGAATTGGGGTAAATGCAGGTTCATTGGAAAAAGAATTACTTGAAAAATATGGCAAACCATGCAGTGACGCAATGGTAGAAAGTGCTAAACATCATGTAGAAATTTTAGAAAAACTAGATTTTTATGATATAGCAATTTCACTTAAAGCTTCAAATTTAGATATGTGTATTGAAGCGTATGAAAAGGCAGCAGAAACTTTTAAATATCCATTACACTTAGGCATAACAGAAGCTGGAACAGCTTTTTCTGGAACAATAAAATCAAGTATTGGTTTAGGATTACTTTTAAGAGAAGGAATAGGAGATACAATTAGAGTTTCGTTATCAGATAATCCAACAGAAGAAGTTCCAGTATGCAAAGAGATTTTAAAAAATTGTGGTTTATTGAAAAATAGTGCAAAACTTATATCTTGTCCTACTTGCGGAAGAATACAATATGATTTAATTCCAATAGCAAAAGAAATGGAAAAATTTTTGCAAACTCTTAATAGTGATATTACAGTTGCTATTATGGGATGTGCAGTAAATGGTCCAGGAGAAGCAAGAGAAGCAGATATTGGAATTGCAGGTGGTCATAATGAAGGACTACTATTCAAAAAAGGTGAAATTATTAGAAAAATAAAACAAGAAGATATAGTAGAAGAATTAAAAAAAGAAATATTAGAAATGATAAAATAAACAAATGAAGAAAAAGAAGAATTTAATTGTTGTAATAATTTTAATAATAATACTAAGCTTAATTATACTATTTGGTAAGGATTTTATAATTAGACAATATTTTATTTATAAAATAGAAAATGTAGATTATGATGAATATATTTTAACTACTAGTTTGAATGGTAAGAAATTTGATATTAGTTATTATTCTGGTGATATTCATATTTTTCGTTCATATAATGATAAAGAAGATTTGGAAGACATAATAAAGGTATATGATTATGATAAAAATATATTGTATGAATATAATATTAAAAATAATACTTATGAAAGAAATAAAAGTAATTTTATAAAAACTACTACTTTAAATAATTCAGATTTATTAATAGCTTTAAAGAATGTAGATACAAATAGGAAATTTGAATATAAAGGTATAAAACAAATAAATAATAGAGAATGTTATATATTATTTTTTGAAAAAGATAGAGATAATTATACTACTATATATTTAGACAAGGAATTATTATATACAGTAAGAGAAGAAGTACATAATAAAAACTTAGAAGTTGTAAATAGAATTTTTGAATATGTTTTAGATTTTACATTAAAAGATAAAAACTTATTTGAATTTGATTTATAAAAAAGAAAAGTGAGCGTTTTTTAGGCGCTCGCTTTTTTGGTAGGTTGGTAGGAATGCTTGCTAAACAATGTTTTACTAATCTTTGTCTGAACTTATAACCTAATCTCTGTATAAATTAAAGGCATAAGTAATCTCTGTGCTTCCAGTGCCATTCGGATAATATACCTGAACAGTATAAGAACCGCCAAAAGGCAAATCAATTGAACTGATTCCGGTATAATCATTTGCATTCAGAGCAGCACTCCGAAGAGGTGATCCACTTACATTTTCACCACGGAAAAACAGCAGGTAACAAGTACCGCCTCCTGACATGGAATATGCAAACTTCATTGTGCCAGAAGGCAGATTTTTGTACACTGCTACGTTGGTACTGTAAGCTCCATAGAAAACGCCAGAGTTTACTCCGCTTGACGGGTAATAGCTGACATGCGCCCGCGGTTCAATGCTTGTCGGATCAGCTGTTTCCGCATCGAAAACATTTTCCATTTCTGCCAGTGCGTTCTGCTCTACTTTGGCAACCTTGTCCTGAACATCAGTGCTGGCATCCGCCGCGAAAGACCGTGCAGGCGTAGCAATTGTCATACTGCAAACGAGAGCCAAAGCAACAACGAGTTTAAAATGATTCTGTACTAACTTCTTCATAAAAAAAGACTCCTTTCTACAAAAAAGCAAGCACCCTACCTATATAAACAACAAAGGCTATAATGTAACTAGCCAAAGTCATTTATCAAAAATAACAATATGCAAAGCATATTAAAACACAATAATAATATTGTATTATGATTTTTAAAGCTTGTAAATAAAAGATTGAAAAAGATTGACAACACTCATGTTGCTTTGATTTAATTTTTATTGAATAAACACTTTGTAAATGATATTATTTGAATAATAACAAAAGAAGAAGGATATACAGTGGAAGATTTATTAGAAAAGATAAAAGAAAATGATGAAATAGCATACGAAAAAATATTTAATTTGATATATAAAGATTTATACAAAATTGCAATTGTAAAATTAGAGAATGACGATGATGCGAACGATGCAGTTCAAGAAACATTAATAAAATTTTATAGAAATTGCAAGAAAATAAAGAATTCTCAATATGCAAAAACTTGGATAGTTAAAGTTTTAATAAATGAATGTAATAATATATATGATTCTAGAAAGAAAAAATCAAATTTAATCGAAAAGTTAAAAAGTAATATAGAAATTACATTAACTGATATAGAGAAAGTTGATGATAAAATTTCGAAAGAAGAATGGTTTAAAAATTTAACTGAAAAAGAACAAGAAATTCTTAACTTATATTACGAAGATGATTATACTACTAATTTAATTAGTGAATTACTAAATATGAAAGAGAGTACTGTTAAAAGTCATATACATAGAGCAAAAGGTAAATTAAAACTAACACAAGTTTCAACAATAAGAAAACAATTGTCAAAATTTATGATGGTTATTTTAATTTTTGTAGTTTTATGTTCTGGTATGACTTTTGCAGGTCGTATAATAAAAACTCTAAGAGAAACAGTAATGATGTTTCAAGTTGAAGAAGCTTATGCAATAAATGATGCTATTCAAAATAATTATCCACAAAAAGTAAATAATGATTTCTTATATAATAATGGTATTGGAATAAAGGTTGATAGTATTGCTATTGATGATAAATTATTGTATATTTCTTATTTGTTAGATTCAAATAAAAGTATTACAGATATTCAATTGGATAGTTATAGAATTTGTGATAATTCTAATAATGTTTTATCAGTTGAACTTGAATCAAATATAAAAAATATCTATGGTTCAGATTATAGTAGTGAAGGCATAACTTACGATACAAAACCAGTAAAAAGAGAAGATGGAATTTGTAGTTATTCTACTGTATTCCAAGTAATTTATAATAAAAATTATCCATTATCTGAAACAATAAATATAGAAATAGATACTATATCTGTTGTAATAGATAACAAAAAAGAAATTATAAATGGTAATTGGAAATTTAAAGTTGATTTAGAAGATAAATTTGCAAGAAGAGATGCAGAATATTATACATATAAAGTAAATGATAAAATTAAAAATATTTCTGCAAAGTTAAATGATATGTCTTTTGAATTGGTTATAGATTTTAATGAAAAAATAAATGAAGATGTATTAAGCACAAATAATATAATCTTATTAGATGAAAATGGTAAAGAGATAAATTGTTACTCAAAGATTATAAATGCATATAAAAATAGAGTAACTTATATTTGTGATATAGGTAAATATTCTAATAACATTGATAAACTAAAATTATATGTAAAATATAATTTTGATGCTGGTAAGTATGTTGATATAGTATTAGAGAAAAAAACTTAAATTCTAAGTTTAATTTTCTCTAATACTGCACACATAACAGTTTTTGAGCCAGGTCTTTTGCTAAAATTAAAACCTAAATATGAAGAAAGTTTTTTCTTTTCACATTCGTCTAACATTTTATTTGTAGAATAATTTATATTGCCTTTAAGTGTACGAAGTGAAATGCCAAATTTTTCAGCTAGTTCTGGATAAATGTCTTTTTGAAGATTAATATTATAACAATTTTCATCAGAATGATATAACATTTTTAATGCTTCTATTAAATGTTGAGTACCAACATGTGAAAAATTATAACCTAAGAAAGATATTTCTCCTATAATAAGTTTTTCTAAGTATGCTTCTGAAATATATTTGCCATGTTCTTCAATAGTTCGAATAATCAAATCAATATTAGTTTTTGAAATTGTTTCATCATCTAGTTCATAATGTTCAGATAAATATATGATTGAACAATCATTAAATTTTATTTCAAGTTCACCAGTACAAAATTTGTAATCTGCTAGAATGATATCTGGGTTAAAAGTGTGAAGAATTTCTTTTATACTATGTGCAATGAAAGAAATTCTAACTGTGCTACTCAAACAACTCATAGCATTTAAAAGATTTGTACAATAATTAGCATCGCTATCTAAAAGTAATATTTCCAAAATAATTTTCTCCTTAAATTTATCGTTCATACAACCATTAGACCGAAGAAGTATAGTAAAAAGTTGCAAAAAATGACAAATTTTTTCTTTTTTCTTTTAATTAAAAATGATATAATGAATAAAAAACGAAAAAGGTAGAAAAAATGAAGAAAAACAAGATATTAATATTTTCAATATTAATTGCTTTATTTATTGAAATTTTTATCTGTAATTATAGTTTTTTTAGAACTTTATTACTAGGGAACTTAAATGTTCAAGCAGATTATAAAATGGAAAATGACATACTTAAAATTTCAAATATAAATTGCAGGGTAACAAGTATTAATTTTAAGTATAAAGAAAAATTAATAGATAAAGTGACATATATTCCATACTATACTTTTAAAGGTAGTAGTGACAAAATAGAGATAAATCCTAAAATTGTATTAAAAAATAGTAGTCAATACATAAATTTAGATACACATACTGAATGTGAAACTATTGAAATTAGTTTTTTAACAGAAAACAAATTAGAGTTTGAAGATATTATTTTAAATCATCCAAATATTAATATAAATCTTTTCAGAGTTTTAATTATATATATAGTTGCATTATTTATAATAAAAGCGAAAAAAGAAGATATTTTTTCTAAACAATATGATAAAAATTCCAAACAAGTAAATAGATTATTCTTATGCAATTTAACTATATTTTGTGCTTTTATTGTAATGTATATAGTATTACAATTTAACTTTGAAGGCTTTTTAGTGGCAGCAGAACATATTGATAAAAGTGATAGTATTTTAATGCAGACTGAGGCAATAGTAAATGGTCAAATCGAATTGTTAGAAGAACCAGCAAAAGAACTAAAAGAAATGGAAAATCCATATGACCATATAAAAAGAGACAATGAAGATATACCATATTTATATGATGTAGCATACTATAACAACCATTATTATAATTATTTTGGCATTGCACCAATAATTACTATGATATTACCGTTTAGACTACTAACAGGATTTTATACACATAGCTATATATTTAATTTAATATATGTAATCATAGCTATATATGCTTTATATTTCTTATATAAAAAATTAGTAGATAGATATATTGAAAAAATATCAATTGTTAATTTTTGTTTTGGATTTTATGCAATATTATTTGCTTCAAATATATTAACATTACTTCGTGGTGCTAAATATGATATTGTTGTTAGTTCTGGAATTATGTTTTTACTAATTTCATTAAATTTAGCTATTTCAATTTATACTAATAAAAAGTTAAAAATATTAAAGCTTATATTACTTGGATTTACAACAGGTTTAATAGTATTATCAAAACCAAATTTGATAATATACTATTTTGTAATTCTTTTCTTTGTATTATATAGTATGAAAAATTTAAGTACAAAAGAAAAGATAATAGATGCTATATTTACGGCAATACCACTTGGAGCACTTGCAATTTTTCAAATGGTTCTAAATTATATAAGATTTGATAATATACTAGAATTTGGAGCAAAATATCAATTGACAGGACTAAACTTAGAATCTTGTATGCTTATAACTTTTGGAAAAATATATGCTGGTGTAGTTCAATATTTATTTAGAGTACCAACAATAAATCCTTTGCAATTTCCGTTTATATTTGCAAATGTTGATACATCTTTAACTTCAATAAATGAAATTTGTTATGAGAATAGACTTATAGGATTAGTTGCGATTCCAATACTTTGGATATATCTATTTAAAAACAATATTTTGAAACAAACAGATAATAAAGAATTTAAAATATTTATAAAAGTTATAATAGTAGTATCAATATTAGCATTAATTATAAATACATGCTTTGGTGGAATTTGTGAGGCATACAGTATAGATTTCAAATTGCTGTTATCAATAGGTGCTATAATATTATTATTAAAATGGATTGAAAAAGATGAAGATAAAACGAAACATAAAATTGCTATAATTTTATGCTTGGCAACAATTATTATAATGTTACCACTTAGCTTAACAACAGAAAGTGAATTATTAAATAATTTTGCAAGTGATGTTACAGTATATTTGAAAAATGTTTTCGAATTTTGGGCATAAAAACAACCCCTTAAACTAAAATGTTTAAGGGGTATTTTTCTACATAACAAGGTTAAGTTACATATATTCGTGCGATGGCAAAGCAATCTGCACATGTAGCGAAGCCACTTTTCTTATTTATTAAATAATTGTTTAAATATTTCTGTTATATGATTTAGAAGTTCTCTTATCTTTTCAATTATGATATTATTAGATACTTCTGCTGGAAGATTAGAGTTTGTGTTTTCAACAAAAATATCTTCTGAATTTTCTATTTTATCAAAAATATTGTCGTTTAAAACAGCTGAATTTCCTGAATTGAAATTTTGATCTTGTTCAATAAGTAATCTATCAAGTTCTTCTCTTTCTTCTGGTGAACACCAATATTGTCTATATAAAAGTGTAAGCATACATTCTGTTGAGGGTAGTAAATATTGTTCATCCAAAGGAAATCTAGGATCTATCTTTGATTTAAAAGTAGGTGAGGCAATATCTTGAAAAAATTCAATAATTTTTGGCGGAATTTTTTCGACTAATTCATCATCTATATATCTAAATAAAATATTCATTTCAGCTGCTAAATCAGCATAATCATTATAAGTCATAATTAATCCTCCTTGTGCTAGATTTCCATACCATCATTTTCTTTTGATTGTAATTCTTTTTCATGTAAATCATTTACTCTTGCTGAATCAAATCCTAATTTTGTAATGTCATTAGAAAGGCCTAAAACAGATTTACCAGTTTTTTTAGTTGTGCCTTTTTCAGCAGTTCTATATGCTATTTTTCTTAATGGCCCTAACCCAATTTTATTAGTCATAATTTTTACCTCTTTTTAAAAATTCAAAATAATTATATCGATAAAAAATTTTTTAGTCAATGAAAAAACAAAAAGTAGCATAAATTTTTGATAATTTGTTAAAACTAACTAAAAAATAAAAATGAGAAGGAGTTTTTATGGGAAGATATAGAGAATTGCATATATCCGGAGCATTGCTTGATAAAAATCAATTATCAAGTTATATGGAAAAATTAGCTTCAAGTCATAATATAAAAAATACTTCTAGCAAAGACACATATCCTATACCAATGTTAAGGCAAGATTATGAAAGAATTTTAGAAACATACAGATTGTTAAATAAGCACATGAAACTTGGTATAAAGATACATTCTGCTGGTGAATGGCTTTTAGATAATTTTTATGTAATAGAAGAAATTGTTAAAGGTGTTCAAAAGGAACTTACGCTAAAAAAGTACAAAAATATGATAGGTTTAAGCAGTGGAAAATATGAAGGTTTTGCGAGAAGCTATGTACTTGCCTATGAAATTGTTGCATATACAGAATGTAAAATAGATAGTGAGACAATAGACTTAGTTTTAAAAGCATATCAGAAGAAAAAATTACTAAGTATGGATGAAATATGGAATATAGGCTTGTTTTTGAAAATTGCAATTATTAATCAAGTTAGGGAAATTTGTGAAAAAATATATTCTTCTCAAATTCAAAAATATAAGGCAGAGAGCATAATTGAAAGATTAATTGAAAACAAAGATGAGAAAAGTAGAGTTTTTATAAATAATGGGAAAATCAATTTTTTAGGTGAAGAACCTAAATATGCTTTTATTGAATATATGTCTTATAAACTAAAAAGATATGGAAAAACAGCAATAGATTACCAAAATATTTTAGAAAATGAAGTTGCAAAGTTACGGAATGACAGTAACTGAGATTGTTCAAAAAGAACATTTTTATATTGCTAGTTTAAAAATAACAATAGGAAATTGTATTAAAAGTTTAAAAGAAATAGGTAGAGTAAATTTTGGAGAATTGTTTGGAGAAATTAGTGGAGCAGAAGAAATTTTAAAACTTGATCCTTCTGGGGTTTATGAAAAAATGGAGGAAGAAAGTAAAAATTATTATAGAGGTATAATAGAAAAATTAGCAAAAAAATACAAAGTATCAGAAATATATATAGCAGAAAAATTAATAAATCTATCAAATAGAATCAGCAACGCTGATGATGCCAAAAACGAAAAGAAAAAACATATTGGATATTACTTAGTTGATTATGGAATTTATGAATTAAAAGAAGAATTAGAAGGTAGAAAAATTTTAAAATTAAACAAAAATCAAAAGGCAAAACTATATATTTCTGGGACAATATTATTTGCAATTTATATAGATTTTATATTGTCTACAAAATTATATTTAAGAGTAAATAATATTTTAATTACAGCACTTTTTGCAATTTTAAGTATTGTTCCAATTTCTGAAATAGTAATAAAAACAACAAATTATATTTTAAGCAAAATTCAGAAACCCAAAATACTTCCCAAACTAGATTTTGAAAAAGAGCTTCCGAAAGAAGCTTCAACTTTTGTTGTAATCCCAACTATTATAAAATCAAAAGATAAGGTAAAAGAAATTTTAAGAAAACTAGAAGTATATTATTTGGCTAATAAGTTAGATAATATTTATTTTGCTTTATTAGGTGATTGTTCAGAAGAACCAGTAGAAGAAACAGAATTTGATGAAGAAGTTATGAAAACAGGAATTGAAGAAGTAGAAAAATTGAATAAAAAATATGGAAATAAATTTTTCTTTTTATATAGAAAAAGAACATGGAATGAATGTGAAAATGCGTATATAGGTTGGGAAAGAAAAAGAGGATTATTAGTTTCATTTAATTTATATATAAAAAATAAAATTCAAAATAATTTTGCAGTAAATACCATTGAAAATATAAAAAGTGAATTACCAGATATAAAATATATTATAACATTAGATAGTGACACTAATTTAAGCTTAGGAACAGCTGGACTTCTAATAGGAGCAATGGAACATATTTTAAATAAACCGATTATAGAAAACAAGCAAGTAATTGATGGATATGGAATTATGCAACCTAGAATAGGCTTAGATTTAGGATTATCTAAGAAAAGTATGTTTATAGAATTGTATAGTATGCAAGGTGGAATAGACTTATATTCTAATGCAATTTCAGATTTGTATCAGGATTGCTTTGGCGAAGGAATTTTTACAGGAAAAGGTATTTACAATATTGATGTTTATAATGAAATATTAGAAAATGAAATACCAGAAAATACAATTTTGAGTCATGATTTATTAGAAGGAAACTTTTTAAGATGTGGACTTTTAAATGATACAATTTTACTTGATGGATTTCCAACAAGTTATTATCCTTATATAATGAGAAGTCACAGATGGACGAGAGGGGATATACAAATTGTACCATGGCTGAAAAGTAAAAGATTAGATTTATTAGATAAGTTTAAAATTTTTGATAATGTTCGTAGAAATTTAGTTAATTTTTCAAGTTTAGTGCTTGTATTTTTAAGTTTTCTTGCAATAACTTTTAATAGTTATTTATCAATTAGAATGCTTTGTCTAGGTTTAATTACAATATTTATTTCTTATATATTAGATTTGATTAATTATATTTTATATAAAGAAAGTAATATAGAAGGGGCTATATATGCAGATAAGAAATTTTCTAAGGACAAAAATAATATAGCAATTAGTTTTATAAGAATTGTTTTTAGTTTAGCTTTTTTACCATATGAAGCTTATAAAACAATGGATGCTATTTTTAGAAGTTTATATAGAAAAAAACATCATTGTAAAATGTTAGAGTGGGTTACAGCAGAAGATGGAGAAAAAAATAAAATAAGTGACTTAAACTCTTATTATTTTGAAATGAAAATAAATATTATTTTAGGACTTGTATTTTTAATTTTTGGAAGTTTAGTTTTCAAAATAATTGGTATTGCATGGATTATAGCACCTATATTTGCGTGGTATATAAGCTTAGAAAACAAAGATGAATATATTTGGAGCAAAGATGATAAGAAATATTTAGATGATGTAGGAAGAAAAACATGGCAATTTTTTGAAGATTTTATAAATGAAGAAAATAATTATTTAATGATAGATAATTATCAAGAGGATAGAGAAAAGAAGATTGTAAATAGAACTTCATCAACTAATATTGGCTTGGAAATTTTAGCAGTAATATCAGCTTATGATTTAGGATATATAAATTACAAAAGATGTATTGATTATATTAGAAAAATTATTGATACTGTAAATAATTTATCCAAATGGAATGGACATTTATATAATTGGTATAATACAAAAACATTAGAGCCATTAATACCACGATATGTTTCAAGTGTTGATAGCGGTAATTTTGTAGGGTATTTATATGTATTAAAACAATTTTTAATAGAAAATCAAAATAAGTTAGATGTAGAAAATTTGAAACAGAATGTTTCAAATTTGATAAACAATACAGACTTCTCATTTTTATATAGTGAAAAAAATAAATTATTATCAGTTGGTTTTAATTTAGAAGATAATAAGATTACAGATTCATATTATGATTTTTTAGCATCAGAAGCAAGACAGGCAAGTTTGATAGCCATAAGTAAGGGAGATGTCCCAGCAAAACACTGGTATAATTTAAGCAGAACTTTGACAAGTTTAAATAAATATAAAGGTTTAGTTTCATGGTCTGGTACAGCTTTTGAATATTTGATGCCAAATATTAATTTGAAAAGATATAAGGGAAGTTTGTTGGATGAAGCAAGTAAATTTGCTATTATGAGTCAGATTGAATATGCTAAAAATTTGAAATTACCATGGGGAATATCAGAATCTGCTTTTAATTTAAGAGATCTTAATAATAATTACCAATATAAAGCATTTGGTATTCCATGGTTAGGATTTAAAAGAGGTTTAGAGAATGATTTTGTAGTATCGCCATATAGCACATTTTTAAGCTTAGAAGATAGTCATAAATTAGGTATAGAAAATTTAGAGTGGTTAGAATACGAGGGAGCATTACGGAAAATATGGATTTTATGAAGCAGTAGATTATACAAAAAGTAGATTAAAAAACGGAGAAAAAAAAGAAGTTGTAAAAACTTATATGGCACATCATCAAGGCTTGATATTACTTTCTATAAATAATGTTTTAAATGATAATATATTGAAAGAAAGATTTAATAAAAATCCAGAAATAGAGGCAACAGATATACTATTACAAGAAAAAATGCCTATAAATATGATTATTACGAAAGAGAAGAAGGAAAAAATAACAAACTTAAATGAAGGTTTAGATACAGGTTATATACAAAGAGTATTATCTCAGAAAAATCGTATTGTAAGTGATGTTCATGTTTTATCTAATGAAAATTATAAGATAACTATTGATGAAAAAGGGCAAGGAAAAAGTGAGTATAATGACATTTTAGTAAATAACTATAAAGAAACTTCTGATTTAAGACAAGGTATTTTCTTTTATGTGAAAAATATTAGAAATAGAAAAATAATAAAACCTGAGGAAAATGCAAATGTAGTATTTGCACCAGAACAAGCAATATTTTCTAAACAAGATGGAAATTTAAAATTAGATTTAAAAGTCACAATTGATCCAGATAAAGCAATTGAAATTAGAAGATTAGAGATAGAGAATATGGGAAAAGCAACAGAAATTTTGGAGATTATTTCTGAATTTGAACCAGTATTATCAAATGCTATGCAAGAATATTCACATCCAGCATTTAACAAACTATTTATGAGGCTTGAAGAAAAGGATGGTTATATTTTATTAAAAAGAAATTTCAACAGAACAGGTGAAGAATTGTTTTTAGGTACAAACTTATACACAGAAAATGAACAAATTGGGGATTTTGAGTATGAAACAGATAAAGAAAAATATTATAGCAGGGGAGTAAAAGACTTACCAATTGAAATTGAAGAAGAAAAACATTTTTCTAATGATGATAAAATAGCAGTAGATAAAATAATTGCAATGAAAAGAACAATTAGAATTTCTAGTGGCGAAAAAATGGCAATTTCATTAATTATAAATGTTTCAAAAGATAGAAATGAGATTATTCAAAATTTAGAAGAATTAAAAAGTGAGGAAGAAATTGCTAAGGTTTTTGAACTTGCAAAACTTAGAAATGAAGAAGAACTTAAATATTTACAGATAAGTCAAAGTAAATTATTAGATTATCAAAATATGTTAAAATATATCATTAAACAAAATTATTTGAAAAATAATAAATTTAGTATGGAATACAGAATAAATGATTTATGGAAATATGGAATTTCTGGTGATTTACCCATAGTTTTTGTTAAGATAAAAACTATGGAAGATGTTTATGTAATAGAAGAATTGATAGAGTGTTTTGAATATTATAGAGCAAAAAATATAAAGATTGATTTAGTAATTTTTAATGAAGAAAATAATGTTTATGAAAAATATGTTAGAGAAAGTATTGAGGAAGTTATTTCTAATAAACAATTGCAATTTCTTTTAAATAGTTATGGAGGAATATTTTTAATTGATAAAGGTAATAGTTTAAAAGAAGAAATTGAAAGTATAAAATTTAAAGCAAGAGTAATAATTGATAGTAAAAAAGGTGGAATTAGTACTTTTTTGAAAGAAAATGATGAAGCTTTAAAAATATTAAATACAAGCAATGTGTTTAGAAAAATAGATAGTTTACCAGAACAAGTAAACGAGAATGAAGATAATAAAAATTTGGAATTTGAAAATGGTTATGGTGGTTTTTCTAAAAATGGAAAAGAATATATATGTATTTTGAAAAAAGGAAATATGCTTCCAGCAGTATGGTGTAATATTCTGGCTAATCAATTTTTTGGGACTGTTGTGAGTGAAAATTTAGGGGGATATACATGGCATAAAAATAGTAGATTGAATAAGCTTACAGCATGGAATAACAATTCTTTAATAGATTTTCCTTCCGAAATTTTTTATTTAAAAGATGAAGATGAAAATTATACTTGGACTTTGAATCACAATGTAAATCCTAATTCTGCAAAATATACAATAGTCCATGGATTTGGATATACAAAATTATATAATAATATAGACAATTTAATTCAAAAATTAGAAGTATATGTTCCTGAAAAAGATGGTTTGAAGATTAACAAGTTTAAGATGAAAAATACTTTGAATAGAAAAAGAAAATTGAAGCTTGTGTATTATATAAAACCAGTTTTAGGTGAAGATGAAATTAGAACAAATGGAAATATTTTTATTTCTAAGCTAGGCAATATTATACTTGCAAGAAATATTTTAGCAGAAGAAGAATTTAAAGATAAAATAATGTATGTATCAAGTAATTTAAAAATAAGAAGTTTTACTGGTGAAAAGGAAAATTTCTTTAAGGGAGATGGAATAAAATTTCCAAATGCTTTATTTGAAGGTATGAATTCTAAAAGTGGATTATGCAAAAATTCATGTATAGGAGTAGAATTTGAAATTGAATTAGATGCTTTTGAAGAAAAGAATTTCGTAATTATGTTAGGAGAAGAAAATAATGAGATACAAATAGAAAAGCAAATTGAATACTATTCTAAGCGAGAAAATAATGAAAAAGAATTAGAAAAAGTAAAAGAAAAATGGAATGATATTTTAGGAACTTTAAATATAAAAACTCCAAGCAAAGAATTAGATTTTATGGTAAATGGCTGGCTTCCATATCAAACTATAAACAGTAGATTATGGGGCAAAACTGGTTATTATCAGTCTGGTGGTGCTTATGGTTTTAGAGATCAACTTCAAGATTGTATGGGCATGAAATATATTGATAAAAAATTTTTAAGAAATCAAATTGTGATTAATGCTGGACATCAATTTTTAGAAGGTGATGTTCTTCATTGGTGGCATGATGAAACTAAAAAGGGAATAAGGACTCGAATTTCAGATGACTTATTATGGCTAGTGTATAGCGTTTTAGACTATATTGAATATACTGGTGAATATGAATTTTTAGATGAAGAAGTTGAATATTTAAAAGGTGAACAATTAAAAGAAAGTGAAAACGAAAGATATTCAGTTTTTTATACTAGTGATATAAAAGAAAGTATATATAAGCATTGTATAAAAAGTATTGATAAAGTTTTAGAAGCAGGAATAGAAAATTTTCCGAAAATTGGTACTGGTGATTGGAATGATGGTTTTGATAAACTTGGAAGCAAGGGAAAAGGAGAAAGTATTTGGTTAGGATTTTTCCTATATGATATTTTAAATAAATTTATTCCAATATGTAAAAAGAAAGAAGATTTTGAAAAGGTTACAATATATGAAGAGGTAAAAGAAAAATTAAAGAGAAACTTAAATACTACTGGTTGGGATGGAAGATGGTATAAACGAGCAATAACTGATGATGGACAAATAATTGGAAGTATAGATAGCAAAGAATGTAGAATAGATAGTTTATCACAAAGTTGGGCTGTAATTTCTGGTGCTGGTGATAATGATAAGAAATTTATTGCAATTGAAAGTGCAGAAAATTATTTAGTAGATAGAGAAAACAAAATAATAAAATTATTTGATCCGCCATTTGAAAATGGAGAAATAAATCCAGGATATATAAAAGATTATTTGCCAGGTGTAAGAGAAAATGGAGGTCAATATACTCATGCAGGAATATGGCTTATTATAGCTGAGGCAATGCTTGGTTTTGGTGAAAAGGCAGTTGAATTTGCTGAGCTTGTTTGTCCAATAAATCATACAAAAACCAAAGAAGATTGCAAGGTGTTTAAGTTAGAACCATATATTTTACCAGCAGATGTATATTCAGCCAAAGGACTAGAAGGAAGAGGTGGATGGAACTGGTATACAGGAGCTTCTAGTTGGTATTACAGAGCAATAATTGAATTTATTTTAGGATTTAAAATTAAAAATAATTATATAGAATTAGAACCATGTATTCCAAAAACTTGGAAAGAATTTGAAATAAAATATAGATATAAAACTAGTGTATATTGGATTAAGGTAAAAAATAAAAAACGGTATAAATACAGGGGTAAGTAAGGTGATATTAGATGGAGTAGAAGTAGAAAATAAAAAAATATTTTTAGAAGATAATGGAAAATTTCACAATATTGAAATTTTTATGTGATTAATGAAATATTTTTGAAATAAATTTGAAAAAAAACTTGTACTCTTAAATTAAATGTGATATAAAAGAAATTGTAATGAGAAATCCTATTTTTTTAGATGAAAGGCAGGAATTTTGTAGTGGAAAATATAGTAGAAAAAGACAAAAAAACGATTTTAGTAGTAGATGATGAACAAAATATTGTTGATTTATTAGTATTTAACTTACAAAAGGAAGGGTATGATACAATAGTTGCTAATGATGGAATTACAGCGGTTGATATGGCACTTAAAGAAAAACCAGATTTAATTTTACTAGATGTTATGATACCAAAATTAGATGGTATATCTGTTTGCAAAAAAATTAGATATGCACTTAATATTTCAAATATGCCAATTTTAATGGTTTCTGCAAAAGATACAGAATCTGATAAAATAGTTGGACTTGAAATGGGGGCTGACGATTATATTACAAAGCCATTCCAAATTAGAGAAGTTATGGCTAGAATAAAAGCTAATTTAAGAAAAGCTGAACTTAATACAAATATGGAAATGTATCAAAATTCAAAACAAGATGATAAAAATGATATTATCAAAGTTGGAGATTTAAGTTTAGATCTTAAAAAAGTTGAAGTAAAAGTTAAAGGTGAAATTATAAACTTAACTAAAAAAGAATTTGATGTTCTTAAATATTTGGCAAGCCAACCAGGACAAGTTGTTACAAGAGAAATGTTACTTCGTGATGTTTGGGAATATGAAGAATATGTTGGAGCAATTAGAACAATAGATGTTACAATGAATAGAATTAGAGATAAAATAGAAAAAGATAAAGCAAATCCAAAAATCCTAATAACAAAAAGAGGAGTAGGATATTACGTTACAGATAAAAGTTAATTATAAACCATAGACCGAAGGAAAAAAGCCTTTGGTCTTTTTATTTTTTTCTTAATAAATTACTTGAATAAATTTTAATAATTGTATATAATAATAAAAACATATAGTGGGAGAATAATATGTTAAGAAGCATACAAACAAAAATAGTTATGATTTTTATGATTCTTGGCATCTTAATAATAGCTTCATTAGGATTATTTTTTATTTATAATTTAAACACTATAAATAATTCAATAACTACTGAAATTATGAGCATAGAAGATGTAAGAGCACTTACATTAAACCAAATGAATTATACCAAAAATGTTATATATGGTTTTATGATTGCTTTTATGATAGCTGTTTTTGCATTAGGTATTTTTATATCTAAGGTTATTATAAAACCAATTTCAAGACTTATCAAAAGTGCTGAGTTAATAACAAAAGGTGAGCAAGTAGATACTAAATATATGACAAAGTCAAAAGCTAAATCACATAATGAAATTGATGATTTAGTTGACGCATTTAGTTTAATGCATGCAGAATTAAAAGAAAACTTAAATGAAGTAACTAGACAAAAAAATCAAATTGAAACCATTCTTCTTCACATGACAGATGGTGTCATAGCTTTTAATATAGATGGAAAAATTATTCATATCAATCCAGCAGCAAAAACTTTTTTAAATGTTGATGAGACAATGGATTTTGAAGAAATATTTGAAAAGTTTAATGTTGATATAAATATGGAAAAAATAATATATTTAGAAAATTGGACGTCTTCTGAAAAGAAAGTTAATGTTGATAATAGAGCTATAAATTTATTTTTTGCTCCATTTAAAAATGAGAATGATAGACCAGCAGGAGTAATTGTTGTTATTCAAGACATTACAGAACATGTCAAACTTGATAGTATGAGAAAGCAATTTGTTGCTGATGTATCTCATGAACTACAAACACCAATTACAACAATAATTGGATATTCAGAAACTCTTATGGATAATCATGACATAGATAAAGAACTTCAAATGAATTTTTTAAGTAGAATTTTTTCAGAAGCTAATCGTATGTCACATTTAGTAAAAGATTTACTTACACTTTCAAGATATGATACAGCAAAAGTAAAAATTGAGAAGAAGGAGTTCGATTTAGGAGAACTTGTAAAATACACTTTTGAAGGCTTAAAATTAGAAATGGATAAAAAGAACCAAACAGGAGAATGTTTTGTTACAGCAGATGTTCCAAAAGTTTATGCTGATAGAAGTGGATTAGAAAGAGTTGTAATAAATATTTTAACTAATGCTATAAAATATACCAATGAAGGTGGAGTTATCAAAGTTTATGTAGGTTTTGTATATAATGATGCTTATATTAAAATTATTGATAATGGTATAGGTATTACAAAAGAAGATTTAGATAAAATTTTTGAAAGATTTTATAGAGTAGATAAAGCAAGAACAAGAGAAATGGGTGGAACAGGACTTGGTTTATCAATTGCAAAAGAAATACTGGATAAAAACGATAGTAGAATAGACATAAAGAGTGAATTTGGAAAAGGTACAGAAGTTGTTATAAGAATACCAACTAAAAAAGTTAATATACAAGAGAAAGAAAGGAATTAAAAAAATGGGAAATCTAGGAACATTGGCTCTTGGAGCATTATTGATTATTGGTGTTTTGTTTATGGGGTATAAGATGGATACATCATCACAGAAGTCATATACAACAAAGTCATCAAAGAAAAAAAAGAATGATTCACCTTTTAGAGAAGAATATATTGAAGATGAAGAAGAGGATATTTATCCAAGCAAAATTTCATCTAATTCATTTGAAGATGATTATGACAAAAAATATGATGATAATAAATATTTTGAAAATGATTACACAGAAACTTATGATGATGATTATTCACAAGCTTATGAAGTTGATGAAGTTAGTCAAAGTGATTTAGTTGAAGATAGTGTTTATGAAGATGAAGATATTAGTTTCTTTAATGATAATGAAAATATAGCTTCAACATTTAATGATGATATTGATAATAATATTGCATTTGAAACAGAAGAGGATGTAGCACCAGAAGAATTTGTTCAAGAAAAAATGCAAGAAGTAGAAGATATAGTAGAACCTGAACCAGAAGTAGTTCCAGTAGTTGAAGAAGTTGAACCAGTAAAACCAAAAAGGGGAAGAGGAAGACCTAAAAAAGTTAAAGAGCCAGAAGTAGTAGAAGAACCGAAAGTAGAAGATGATTTTTCTTCAACTATGATATTCGATACAGAAAAATTATATGGTACTCTTGATGAATTAGATAGCATGGATAAGAAAACAGAAAATGTTACACCAGTTGAAGAGCAAGAAGATTATTCAGCACCAGTTTATGATATTGATGAAAAAATAGATGCATTAGATGATGATATAAAACCAGTATATGATGGTCCAGTTCAACCTGATCCAGATGATGCTGAAAGTTTCATGAATCAATTAAAAAGGATGCAAGAATCAGCAGAAGCTGATGAATTTTCAGGATTTGTTGTAGATAATAAAGATAATGATTTAAAAGAAGCACATAAAAGATATACAAAGAAAAAATTAGATCCATTAGCAGATGTTGCACCAATTTCATTTATTCCAGAAATCGAAGAACCAGAAGAGATTATACCAACTCAAAGTGATGTAGATATGAATTTCTTAGAACAAATGGAAAAGAATTTAAAAGCAACTCAAAAAGAAAGATTAAGCAAAAAAAAGAAAAACGAGGATAAATAATTTTAGAAAGGCAGATAATGAACGAGAATGTTAAGAATATTTTAGAATGGATATATTGTATAGTGATAGCATTAGTTTTAGCTTTACTTTTTAGGTACTTTATTGGTACACCAACAATTGTAAAGCAAAGATCAATGTATCCAACTTTAAAAGATGGTCAAAGACTTATACTTAATAGAACACATAGAATAACAAAAAAAGTTCCCAAAGTTGGTGATGTAATTACTTTTGAAGGACCAAGCAAAACATATCAAAGTTGGGAAGTAGATCAATCAAATCCAGTAGCAGTATATGATAAAGAACCAGAAGGCATATTTAATAGATTTATATATTATAGTTTGGAATTAAATAAAAAAAGTTTCATAAAAAGAGTAATTGCAACAGAAGGGCAACATGTTAAAATTGAAGGTAATGTTGTATATATAAATGGTAAACCACTAGAAGAAAAATATTTATCAGAAGATGTTGTTACAGAAGAGAAATTCTTTAATGATTTTGTTGTACCAAAAGGTTACATATTTGCAATGGGAGATAATAGACCTCATAGTACAGATTGTAGAGAGTTCGGTTGCATACCATTAGAAAAAATAGAAGGTGTAGTAATATTTAGATTTTGGCCATTTGATGTATGGGGAAAAGTAAAATAGAAAAGGATTTAACTTGTGGAATTTAAAAATATTATTGGGAATCAAGAGGTAAAAGAATATTTAAACAATAGTATAAAAAATAATAGTTTTTCACATTCATATTTGTTTTTAGGAACAGATGGAATAGGAAAGAAATTAATTGCAAAAGAATTTGCAAAAAAAATATTATGTAATAATACAAAAGATGAAACATGTACATGTAAATCATGTACATGTTTCATTAGCGATAATCATCCTGATTTTTCTATAATCAATGATGAAGGTTCAAATATTAAAATTGAACAAATAAGAAATATTACAGAAAAAGTTATTGAGAAACCGATTATTTCCAACAGAAAAGTGTATATTATAAATGATGCGGATAAAATGACAAAAGAAGCTCAAAATTGCTTATTAAAGACACTTGAAGAACCACCAGAGTACGTAACTATTATACTTATTTCTTCAAATGAAAACGTTATACTAAATACAATAAAATCAAGATGTATGAGTATAAAATTTAAAAATATTACAGAAGAAAGTTTAACTAAATTTGCAAAAGAAATTTTGGGCTATCAAAATTTAACAGAAAATTTACTTAAATCTTTTGGTGGGAGTATTGGAAAATGTATTAAACTAAAAGAAAATAGTGATCAATATATTAAAATAGAAAATTTTGTAAATGACTTGTCAAAAAAAGATATCATCGATATAATGGTAGATGCTAAAATTATTTATGATAAAGAAAATATAAATGATATATTAGATTATTTGATAGTTTGTTTATATAATATTGCGAAAGAAAAAAGAGAATATTTAGACTGTATAAAACATGTTAATGAGTGTTCTACAAGACTTAAAGCCAATGCAAATTTTGATATGAGCATTGATAGATTAGTGTTAAAAATGTGGGAGGAAGTTAAATGAGAGTAGTTGCTGGCATTAGATTCAAAAGCCCTGGAAAAATATATTATTTTGACCCAGAAGACAAGCAGTTAGAAAGAGGAATGCATGTTATTGTCGATACTGCAATGGGAGAAGAATATGGAGAAGTAGTTATTCCTAGAAAAGAAGTAGAGGATAACGAAGTTAATGAACCTTTAAAAAGAGTAATTAGAATTACTACTGATGAAGATGAAAAGACAAGAGCAGAGTTTCAAAGTAAAAAGCCAGAAGCTTTTAAAATTTGCCAAGAAAAAATAGAAAAACATAATTTACCAATGAAATTAGTAGATGTAGAATATAAATATGATGGTAGTAAAATATTATTTTATTTTACAGCAGATGGAAGAATTGATTTTAGAGACTTAGTTAAAGATTTAGCTGCTGTTTTTAGAACTAGAATTGAACTTAGACAAATTGGTGTTAGAGATGAAGTAAGAATGATTGATGGCAATGGTATGTGTGGTAGAAGACTTTGTTGTTGTTCATTTTTAGAAAATTTTGAAGCTGTTTCTATAAAGATGGCGAAAGAACAAAACATATCTTTAAATCCATCTAAAATTTCAGGAAATTGCGGAAGATTAATGTGTTGCTTAAAATATGAGCAAAATGTTTATGAAGAAAAAATAAAAAGGCTTCCTAAAATTGGTGCAATAGTAAAAACAGAAGATGGTACAGGAGAAGTTACATCTGTTGAAACTTTAAAAGAGGTTTTAAGAGTTAAATATAAAGATGGAGATGATACATTTTTCAAAAAATATTCTGTAAATGATGTTGTAGTTATTAAAGATGCAGTTGAAGATGAAAAATTAGAAGTTGAAAACGAAGAAGATTTAAAGGAATTAGAAAATTTAGAAAGACTTGAAAAAGTTGATCAAAAAAACAATTCAAATAATGATGGCATATAGATTGAAATAAATACAAAAGATAAACATACACTAAGGGGAATAAATATTGATGAAAACACTTATAACAAATGCTTATGTATTGGATATGGTAGGAGATGTACCTAATATTGTAAAACAAGATATTCTAATAAACAATAATATAATAGAAAAAATAGATAAAGATATACAAGTAAATGAAGATTGTGAAAAAATAAATGCTAAAAATATGCTTATAATGCCAGGTTTAGTAAATACTCATACGCACGCTGCTATGAGTATTTTTAGAGGTTATAAAGCAGATCAAAAGCTTATGGATTGGCTAGAAAATGCTATTTTTCCAGTAGAAGATAAATTAGAACCAGATGATATTTATTGGAATTCATATTTATCATTTTTAGAAATGATAAAATCTGGAACAACTACTTGTAATGACATGTATTTTGGAATGGAAAAAAGTATTGAAGCAATTGAAGAAACAGGAATGCGTGCAGTAATTGGTTGGTCAATTACTGATGAAGCCATAAATGGTAAACTAGAAAAAACACGAGAATTTGCTAAAAAATATAATGTAGATGGAAGCAGAATAAAGATATATATTGCTCCTAATTCTCCTGATTCTTGTAGTCCAGAAACTATGGAATTATGTGTAAAAACAGCAAAAGAACTTAATACTGGAATACATATTCATTTAGCTGAAACATTAGAACAAGATAATTTTATAAAAGATAGATATGATAAATCTAGTACAGAATATCTTGAAGAATTAGGTGTGTTTGATGTACCAGTTATTTTAGCAAATGGAATATATCTTTCTGATGAAGACATAGAAATTTTAAAAAAGCATAATTTACAAGGAGGAATTGCACATAATCCTATTAGTAATTGTAAATTATCTTCTGGAATTTGTGATGTTGTAAATCTTAGAAAAAATAACATAACAGTTGGATTAGGAACAGATGGAATTGGAAGTACAACTACATTAGATATGTTTGAGGAAATGAAGACAGCAGCGTATTTACAAAAGGTAAATACAATGAAGCCTAATGCTATTACAGCTTATGATATTTTGAAAATGGCAACAATTGAAGGAGCTAAGGTGTTAGGGTTAGACAAAGAAATAGGAACTATTGAAGTAGGAAAAAAAGCAGATATTATTTTTATAAAAACAGATAAAATACATTTATGTCCAGAAAATGATGTTTGTGCTAATATTGTGTATTCAGCAAATCGGAGCAGATGTTGAAAAAGTAATGATAGATGGAAAAGTAGTAATGCAAAATAGAAAAATGACTAATTTAGATGAAAAAGAGGTAATGAGAAAAGTAAAAAAAATAGCGAAAAGATTATGCAAATAAACTTTAAAAAAATACTTGAAAATGGCATAATAATTTAATATAATAATAGAAATAGTTTAAGGAGGAATAAAATAATGGCATATAAAATTTCAGATAAATGTATTAGTTGTGGAGCATGTGCAGGAGCATGTCCAATGGGGTGTATTTCAAGAGGTGAAGAAAGATATGTTATAGACGAAAATGTTTGCATTAGTTGTGGAACTTGTGCAGGTGTTTGCCCAGTTGAAGCACCAAGTGAAGATTAATTAATAAAATAAAAAGAAGATGGTTTATAA
>ERZ777011.701-NODE-701-length-47234-cov-3.554993_pt1 | contig 47234 bp, 47 predicted proteins | sample MGYA00374964_ERZ777011 | MGnify/ENA primary metagenome ERZ777011 (study PRJEB29310, sample SAMD00008975) | mouse gut metagenome | study: EMG produced TPA metagenomics assembly of the Metagenome analysis of fecal microbiota from mouse which was promoted...
ACGTGCTTTTCGGTTGATTGAATTAGCAAAGGAAGCAGGCGCAGATGCGGCAGTTATACAGCTTAAGAGCCTTGAAGCATTTATGAAGGCGGCAGACGGAAAGGCTACAAAAATCATTATTCCGTCAGAAATACAGGGGCTTGCCGGTGCAGTTACCGCAGTGGCAGAGCTTGCAAAGGAAAATAATATAACAAAATAACAAAATGTCAGTTAATCAGATATTTACAGCATGGACATATTTATGCAGCGGCAGCATATTAATATATAGGACACATGCTAATGTATAAAAACAGAGCGTCGGCGCCAACAAAAAGCAAGGGTTTCCGACGCTTTTTTTGGAAAAACACTGCGGCGGAATTTGACAAAAAAATATCAATATTTTAAATACTCCTATTGAAAAAAATACTCAATTAGTATAAAATATAGATATACGTGCCGGCTGCAAGCCATAAAAAAGGAATTTTTGCAGCATAAGCAAACGGTCAAAATAAGACAAAAACAGCCACATATTTTAGGCGGTGAAAAGAAAGGAGAATATATGAGCAGCAAAATTACTATTATTGGAGCAGGAAATGTAGGAGCAACCATAGCCTATGCATTATCTCTTGATGATATTGCATCTGAGATTGTAATGATTGACATTAACAAGCAGAAGGTAGACGGGGAGGTTATGGATATAGCCCAGGGAACATGTTTCCGTGATTCCATAGCCGTAGTGGCAGGAGAGTATGCCGACGCCGCCGGCTCAGATATTGTTATAATCACATCAGGAATAGCCCGTAAGCCGGGACAGACAAGAATTGAGCTTACACAGACAAACGTAAATATTTTGAAGAGCATTACTCCGGAGATAGTTAAGGTAGCGCCGGATGCATTATATGTTATAGTAAGCAATCCTGTTGATATTATGACATATGTATTTACAAAAATTTCAGGACTGCCTGAAAATCAGATTATCGGCTCAGGAACACTCCTTGACAGCGCAAGGCTTCGCTGCGGCTTGTCTGAGCATTATCAGGTAGCCCAGAAGAATATACACGCATATGTGTTTGGCGAGCATGGAGATTCTTCGTTCATACCATGGAGCGCAGCAAATATCTCAAATGTAAATGTTGACGAATACCATGAGATTATGAAGGATAGCGGATGTGACATTAAGCCTTTGGATAAGGAGGCCATGACAGAGTATGTTCACAAGTCAGGCGGTATCGTTATAGCAAACAAAGGAGCGACTTTCTATGCGGTTTCAAATGCAGTATGTAATCTATGCGGTATTCTGGTGGCAGCAACAAATTCAATCACCACCGTATCATCAATGATGCACGGTGAGTATGGTATTGACGATGTGTGCTTAAGCACATTGACACTGGTAGGGCCAAAGGGAGTACAGGGAAAGATACCAATGAAACTCAGCGACGAAGAAATTGCAAAGCTTCAGAACAGTGCCAATACATTAAAGGATGTTATTTCACAGATTGACTTAGGTAGATAGAAAGGACAGAGTGTGTTATGAAGTACAGCTATTATCCGGGATGTACCCTTAAAAACAAGGCGCAGGATTTAGATGCCTATGCCAGAGCGTCTGCAAAGGCGTTAGGGTTTGAACTGGAGGAAATTGAGAACTGGCAGTGCTGCGGAGGGGTTTATCCACTTGGCAGCGATGAGATAGCAACTAAGCTGTCGTCGGTCAGAGCCCTCAATGATGCGAAGGAAAAGGGACAGGAGCTTGTGACCTTATGTTCTGCATGCCACCACGTTATTAAGCGTGTAAATGATGATATGAAGAATGTGGAGGATATAAGAAACCGGGCAAATAATTATATGCAGCTTGAGGAGCCGTATGCAGGCGAGACTACGGTGCTTCATTTTCTTGAGGTGCTTAGGGACAGGGTAGGCTTTGACAAATTAAAGGAAAAGGTGGTTAATCCCCTTACAGGAAAAAAGATTGGCGCATATTACGGCTGCCTTTTACTTAGACCGGGAAAGATACTGCAGTTTGACAATCCCGAAAATCCAAAGATACTTGAGGATTTTATAAAGGCAATAGGAGCAGAACCTGTTATTTATGGATACAGAAATGAGTGCTGCGGAGGATACATATCCCTTAAGGAAAAGGAAATGGCAAAAAATATGTGTGATAACATAGTTGAAAACGCTAAGGATATGGGAGCCGAAATGCTTATTACGGCATGTCCTTTGTGCATGTACAATTTAAACAAGAGTACGGCAGACGGGCTTCCGGTAGTATACTTTACGGAGCTTTTGGCTGAAGCCCTTGGAGTAAAAGAGGAGGTGGCAGGTAAATGAGTACGGAAAATAAACAGGTAGAGCAGATAAAGGAAATCAGCGGCGTAAATCCCCTTAAGTGTATGAAATGCGGAAAGTGCTCAGCATCATGCCCTTCTTACAATGAGATGGATATTAAGCCTCATCAGTTTGTATCATACGTACAAAATGAAGACATAGAGTCACTGGTTAATTCAAAGTCACTTTGGAAGTGTCTTTCATGCTTTGCATGTGTGGAGCGCTGCCCTAGAGATGTTAAGCCCGGCAAGCTGATTGATGCGGCAAGACAGGTGGTTGTAAGACAGAAGGGACAGGATTATCTTCTGGCTGATGAGATACCGGAGTTGCTTGACCCTGATGTTCCACAGCAGCTTTTAGTCAGTGCATTTAGAAGATACAGGAGGTAAATCATGCAAAGGATAGGAGTTTTTGTCTGCCACTGCGGAAGCAATATCGCAGCTACGGTAGACGTAAAAAAGGTAGCCGAAATGGCGCTTATGGAGCCGGGAGTCGTACACTCAGAGGATTATCAGTATATGTGCTCTGAGGCAGGTCAGGCGAAAATACAGGAAGCCATTAAGGAAAAAAACCTTACCGGAATAGTAGTATGTTCCTGCTCACCGCGTATGCATGAAAACACATTCCGTAAAGCAGCAGAGCGGGCAGGATTAAATCCATACATGGTAGAGATTGCCAACATTCGTGAGCATTGCTCATGGATACATAAGGACATTGAGGAGGCAACTAAAAAGGCGGTTATACTTATGAGAGCCGCAGTTGCGAAGGTAAACTTAAATACTCCGCTTAAGCAGGGAGAGAGCCGGGTTACAAAGAGAGCCCTTGTTATCGGCGGCGGTATAGCAGGTATTCAGACTGCGCTTGATATAGCAGACGCAGGCTATAAGGTTGATATAGTAGAAAAAACGCCAAGTATCGGCGGAAGAATGTCACAGGTTGACAAGACCTTCCCAACCCTTGACTGTTCAGCATGTATCTTAACACCAAAGATGGTGGAGGCAAACGCCCATGAAAATATTACCATATATACTTACAGCGAGGTTGAAAACGTTACGGGCTTTGTGGGAGATTTTACCGTAGACATACGAAAGAAAGCAAGAAGCGTTGACATGGCAAAATGTACCGGCTGCGGTGTCTGCCAGGAAAAATGTCCTTCTAAGAAGACACCTAGCGAGTTTAACAGAGGCTTAAACAACAGAAGCGCTATTTACACACCGTTTGCGCAGGCTATACCAAACGTTCCAGTTATTGACAGGGACGCATGTATAAAGTTTAAGACAGGCAAGTGCGGACTTTGTGAAAAGGTATGTCAGGCAGGGGCTATAGATTACAATCAGCAGGATGAGATAATAACGGAAAAATACGGCGCTATTGTAGTGGCTACAGGCTTTGACATGATAAAGCTTGATAAGTATGACGAGTACGCTTACAGCCAGAGCAAGGATGTAATTACCTCCCTTGAGCTTGAGCGTATAATGAATGCGGCAGGCCCTACAAAGGGACATCTGGAGAGAATGTCAGACGGCAAGGCTCCAAAGGAAATGGTATTTATACAGTGCGTTGGAAGCCGCTGCTCAGACGACAGAGGAAAGAGCTACTGCTCAAAGATTTGCTGTATGTATACTGCAAAGCATGCAATGCTTATACGTGATAAGTATCCTGATGTAAACGTCACAGTATTTTATATAGACGTCCGTACTCCGGGAAAGAATTTTGACGAGTTCTACAGAAGAGCCGTTGAGGATTACGGAGTAAACTATATCAAAGGTCAGGTTGGAAAGGTTGTTCCACAGTCAAACGGCAAACTTTTAGTAAAGGGAGTCGATTTGATTGACCAGAAGCAGATTGTTAAGGAAGCAGACATGGTAGTGCTGGCGGCAGCCATTGAGCCGAATCCTGACGTAAGAAAAATTGCCACAATGCTTACTGCAAGTATTGATACAAACAATTTCCTTACAGAGGCCCATGCAAAGCTCAGACCTGTAGAGTCGCCTACGGCGGGTATTTTCCTCTCAGGAGTATGCCAGGGACCAAAGGATATTCCGGAAACGGTTTCCCAGGCAGGCGCTGCGGCAGTTAAGGCAATCGGTCTTCTGGCAAAGGATAAACTGATGACAAATCCATGTACGGCGCATTCAGATGAGCTTTTGTGTAACGGCTGTTCAAATTGCGCCAATGTATGTCCTTACGGAGCTATATCTTATGAGGATAAGGAGGTTAACGACCACGGCATAAGAGAGGTAAGACGAATAGCGCAGGTAAACAGCGCGTTATGTCAGGGCTGTGGCGCATGTACGGTTACATGTCCTTCAGGAGCTATGGATTTACAGGGATTTTCAAATAGACAGATACTAGCGGAGGTAGATGCAATATGTCGATAGAAGCAAATGAAGAATTCAGACCTAAAATCGTAGCTTTTTGCTGTAACTGGTGCAGTTATGCAGGAGCCGATTTAGCAGGAAGCAGCCGTCTTGGCTATCCTGCCGATGTAAAGATTATCCGTGTACCTTGTTCATGCCGTGTCAATCCAATGTTCATACTCAGAGCATTTGAAAAGGGTGCAGACGGCGTTATCATGTGCGGCTGCCATCCGGGAGACTGTCATTACAGTACAGGAAATTATTATGCAAGAAGACGTATGACGTTGCTTTTCTCTATGCTTGATTATATAGGCGTGGAGAACGGACGTACCCGTGTAGAGTGGGTATCGGCAGCAGAGGGCGTTAAGTTTTCAACCACCATGAATGAATTTGTTGAAAAAATTCACTCTCTTGGAAAAAATGTAAGATTGGGGGATTTGAGATGCAGGAATTAATTGCAAGGGCAAAAGAATTGTTGGCAAACGGAACAGTAGCCCGCGTTCTCGGCTGGAAGGCCGGAGACCTGCCATACAATCCTGAGCCGGCTTACTTTGAAAAGGAAGAAGATTTTAAGGATTTTGTCTACAATGGATTTTGCGGAGCAAACCTTAGCAAATATATGATAGAAGCGTCAAAGCTTGAGGGCAGAACGCTTGTATGCCTAAAGCCATGCGATACATACAGCTTTAACCAGCTTATTATGGAGCACCGTGTAGACAGGGAAAAGGCTTATATTATAGGCGTAGGCTGTAAGGGCAAGCTGGACATAGAAAAGGTTAAAAAGAACGGAATAAAGGGTATACAGGGCATATCGGGAGCAGAGCTTACAGATGATGCCGAAACGCTTACCGTACAGACCATATATGGAGAGAAAACCATGCCGTATAAGGACGCCATGCTTGAGAGATGTCACGTATGCAAGGGCAAGGAGCATATGATATACGACGAGCTTATAGGTGAATCAAAGGACACAAAGGATGGGGACAGATTTGCAGAGGTAGAGCGCATAGAGGCTATGAAGCCGGAGGAAAAGTTTGCATATTTCCAGAAGGAATTAAGCAAATGTATCCGCTGCAACGCATGCAGAAACGCTTGTCCTGCATGCAGTTGCCGCAAGTGTGTGTTTGACAGCAACAAGTTTGACAGCTCACAGAAGGCAAACGTTGATTCCTTTGAGGAGAAAATGTTCCATATTATAAGAGCATTTCATGTGGCAGGAAGATGTACGGACTGCGGTGAGTGCAGCAGGGTATGTCCGCAGGGTATACCTCTTCATCTCTTTAACAGAAAATTCATCAAGGATATAGATGAATTTTACGGAGAGTTTCAGGCAGGCGAGGATATTACGGTTAAAGGGCCATTGACAAGCTTTACGTTTGAGGATGTTGAGCCGGGCATTGTGGCGGAAAGGGGATAATGTATGTATAAGATAGCAAAGGAAAATCTGCCGGCATTATTCCAGAGAATTGCCGAAGCACAGGATTTGATTCTTCCTATAGAAAACTGCGGACAGGTAAATTTTGGAGTGTGGAGTGAGGACGCAAAGGTTGACATAGACACACTTAAGTCCGTAAAATCACCAAAGGACGCATTTTTTCCACAGAGTGAAAATCTCTACACATGTGTCCGTGAGGGAAAAAAGATACAGATTACACCGGAGGAGCTTCAGAATAAGGACTTTGTTGTATTTGGAATGAGAGCATGCGATTTACAGGGCATTGAGGTGCTTGACAAAGTATTTTTAGCCGAGCCTGTAGATACCTTCTATGGGGCAAGGAGACAGCATGGAACAATAGTTGCATTAGCCTGTCACGAGCCTGAGGAAACCTGCTTCTGTAAGGTGTTTGGCATAGACGCCGCTAATCCTGCGGCAGACGTAGCCACATGGCTTATAGACGGCGAGCTGTGCTGGAAGCCTCTTACAGATAAGGGCGAGGCGCTTACAAAGGCTGTGGAGGATTTGCTTGAGAGTGACGCTACAGCAGATGAAAAGGTAGAGGCTGAAAAGTCAGCTATAAGAGAGATAATAGAAAAATTGCCATATTCAAACCTTTCACTTGATGGCTGGAATGGCGACGCCTTATCAGAAAAATTTGATTCTCCTGTATGGGAGGAATTATATAAGCCGTGTCTGGCATGCGGTACATGCACGTTTGTATGTCCTACCTGTCAGTGCTACGATATAAAGGATTACGATACGGGACACGGAGTACAGAGATACCGCTGCTGGGATTCATGTATGTACTCTGACTTTACCATGATGGCTCACGGCAATAACCGTACCAGCCAGATGCAGAGGTTCCGTCAGAGATTTATGCACAAGCTTGTATATTTCCCTGCAAATAACGACGGAATGTATTCCTGCGTAGGCTGTGGACGCTGTGTGGAGAAGTGTCCATCAGCTCTTAATATAGTAAAGGTAATCAAGGCTTTTCAGAATCAGGGAGGTGAGACGTCATGAGTGAAGAATGTACATGCAGCAAGGATTATAAGTTAGATACCTTGATTCCAATGGTAGGCGTGATTACGGATATACGTCAGGAGACCCCGGATGTAAAGACCTTTCGTGTAAACGCGCCGGAGGGGGGAAAGCTTTTTGAGCATATGCCGGGACAGTGCGCAATGGTATGCGCGCCGGGCGTAAGCGAGGGTATGTTTTCCATAACATCATCACCTACAAACAAGGAATATCAGGAGTTCAGCATTAAAAAATGCGGAGTATTGACAGATTATCTTCACAGCCTTCAGGTTGGAGATGAGATAACGGTAAGAGGGCCATACGGAAATAATTTCCCAGTGGAGACAGAGCTTAAGGGAAAGGACCTTCTGTTTATAGCAGGAGGTATCGGCCTTGCTCCTCTTCGTTCAGTTATCAATTATGTGTTAGACAACAGAGACAACTATGGAAAGGTAGATATAGTATACGGCTCACGTTCGGCAGACGACCTTGTACAGCTTAAGGAAATCAAGGAAGTATGGATGAACGCAAAGGACGTAAACGTGCATCTTACCATAGACCGAGAGCAGGAGGGCTGGGACGGACATGTAGGCTTTGTTCCAAATTACGTGAAGGAGCTGGGCTTTGACGTAAACAAGACAGCCCTTATCTGCGGGCCTCCTATTATGATTAAATTTACATTGCAGGGGCTTCAGGAAATCGGCTTTAAGAAGGAGCAGGTTTATACTACCTTAGAGCTTCGCATGAAGTGCGGTATAGGAAAATGCGGACGCTGTAATATTGGTTCAAAATATGTCTGCAAGGACGGTCCGGTATTCCGTTGTGACGAGATAGATGAGATGCCGAACGAGTACTAAGAGAAAGGAATGGTATTCATAGATGGAAAAAATGGTAAACGTATACTTTTTTGGTAAGCAGTACAGCGTACCGGCTGACCTTACAATTATGGCGGCGATGGAATACGCAGGTTATACTCTTAAAAGAGGCTGCGGCTGCCGTCACGGATTTTGCGGCGCCTGCGCTACAATTTACAGAATAAAAGGCAAAAATGAATTAAAGACATGCCTTGCATGTCAGACACAGGTAGAGGAGGGAATGTGCGTGGCAAGTATTCCATTCTTCCCTACAGATAAGAGAACATATAACATAGAGGATATCCGTCCTGACCAGAGAATTATGATGGAGTTATATCCTGAAATTTATAGCTGTATAGGCTGTAATGCATGTACAAAGGCATGTACCCAGAGCTTAAACGTAATGCAGTATATTGCCTACGCCCAGAGAGGCGAGTTTGAAAAGTGCGCTGAGGAGTCCTTTGACTGCGTAAGCTGCGGCTGCTGCTCGGTAAGATGTCCGGCAGGCATATCACATCCTATGGTAGGACTTCTTGCAAGGAGACTTACAGGAAAGTACATAGCTCCGGAAACAAAGCATCTTAAGGACAGAGTTGAGGAAATTAATTCCGGAAATTATGACGAGCTAATAGAGCAGATTATGCAGAAGCCAATCACAGAGATGCAGGAATTATATAACACCAGAGAGATAGAGAAGTAGGGAGGGAGATAAGCATGTTTACACCAGAAATGATGGAATCCGTAAAAAAGGTGGAAGCAACCAGAGATGAGCGTATGGGCATGGAGCCTAGGCGTATGACTGCTGAGGAGAAGGATGAGCTTCTCAAGGCTTATCATCCTGATTACAGAGAGGAAGCCTTCGAGGAAATTAAAATAGGGCCTAACAAGGGTCAGAAGGCTCCTAAGGAGCTTGTGCATTTATTGCACTCAAACAGCCGTCTTTTAACAGACAAGGTTGATTTAAGCAAGATAGATTATGACGTTGACGTTCTTGTCATAGGCGGAGGCGGCGCCGGCTCGTCTGCAGCCATAGAAGCCCATGAGGCGGGAGCCAATGTAATGATAGTTACAAAGCTTCGTATCGGCGATGCAAACACCATGATGGCAGAGGGCGGCATACAGGCGGCAGACAAGGAAAATGATTCGCCTGTACAGCACTATCTTGACGCCTTTGGCGGCGGACATTTTGCAGCAAGGCCTGAGCTTCTTAGAAGACTTGTTATGGAAGCCCCTGACGCTATAAAGTGGCTTAATGAATTAGGCGTTATGTTTGACAAGGACTCAGAGGGAAATATGGTAACCACCCACGGCGGCGGTACCTCAAGAAAGAGAATGCATGCCTGCAAGGATTATTCCGGAGCAGAAATCATGCGTACCTTAAGGGATGAGGTAATAAACCGTAAGATACCTGTGGTAGAGTTTACATCAGCAGTAGAGCTTTTAAAGGATGAAAACGGACATACGGCAGGCGCGGTTTTACTTAACATGGAGACAGGCGATTACCTTGTTGCAAAGGCAAAGACTGTGGTTATAGCTACAGGCGGCGCAGGACGTATGCATTATCAGGGCTTCCCTACGTCAAATCACTATGGCGCCACGGCAGACGGACTTGTGCTTGGATACCGCGCAGGAGCGCCTCTTCTTTATCAGGATACTATCCAGTATCATCCTACGGGAGTTGCGTTCCCATCTCAGATATTCGGAGCCCTTGTTACGGAAAAGGTACGTTCCCTTGGAGCTATGCTTGTAAACGTAGAGGGCGAGGCGTTTATGCATCCTCTTGAGACAAGAGACGTGGCGGCAGCTTCTATTATCCGTGAGTGCTCGGACAGAGGAAAGGGAGTACAAACCCCTCTTGGCAGCGGCGTATGGCTTGATACCCCAATGATAGAAAGAATAGGGGGAGAGGGTACTATCGAAAAGAGAATCCCTGCAATGCTCCGTATGTACATGAATTACGGCATAGATATGAGAAAGCTTCCTATACTTGTATATCCTACCCTTCACTATCAGAACGGCGGTCTTGAGATAGGCGGCGAAGGCTTTACAAAGGCTATAGATAACCTCCTTGTAGCAGGCGAGGCAGTAGGCGGTATTCACGGAAGAAACCGTCTTATGGGTAATTCCCTTCTTGACATTATTGTATTCGGACGTAATGCAGGAAAGGCTGCGGCAGCTAAGGCAAAGGAAATTGAAATAGGAGCTCCTTCCTTAAAGCATATTGAGGAATATGCAAATGAGCTTAAGTCGGCAGGAATTGACAGCGGCGACGTTTCTCCGCTTCTCCTTCCAAATTATGCAAGGCATGAAAGATAAAACCATATTATACTTTTAAATATTGATATGAAAATTTCTGCAGGTTCGGCTTTTTAGCCGGACTTGCAGTATATTTAGGGACAGTTGTTGACGGATATAGCTTTTGGAGGGAAATTTAACCGGTGAATCCGTATTTGATAAGGAGAAGATTTATGACAGATTTTAGTATAAATGAAATGCAGGATATGCAGAAAAGGCTTCAGGATAAATACAAGGATAAATGGGAAAAGCCTTCTCCGGAAGAGGGTAAACACCATCTGCTTTGGATGGTAGGCGAAATTGGGGAAGTGATTGATATTGTAAAAAAGTATGGAGGCACAAAGGCATCTGAGGATTCTGAATTAAGAAAAAACCTTGTTGAAGAAATGGCTGATGTTCTTATGTATTATAATGATGTTATGATGTGTTATGGAATATCTGCGGGCGAATTAAGACAGGCGTATACTGAGAAATTTGAAAGGAATATGACACGTTGGTAAATGGTAATTTTTACGTTTAATAATCAACATTTTTCCTTACATGAAGTCGGGGTATGTCCCATTAAAAGGCTCTCGGCGCCGGAATGGGGGGGGGCATGCTCCCCCTCCTTTCTCCCATAAAGGACGTTGCATGTTTTACAGTTTTTTACTTTTTTGCTTATTGCTCAACAAAACAGGAATAGCTGCAAAAAAGCAGCAAGCGGCTGCAGAGTAAGCAGGCTTGTGACCAAGAAATGCAACAACACAAAAACCAATTCCCACTACAACCAATACAATACTAAGAATCCTCCGAAATATCTTTTTTTTCATTATCATTGTCTCCGTATCACGCATTTGTTTTTTTAATCTTTTCATTTCCATATCGTACATTTTTTGATTTCAAAGAATAAATCCTTTATGTTTTTTAATTACCTCAATTTCTGTAATTTCTTCAATAAACGCGCTTTACATGCCTTAGCTTTAGATATATAACGACTGGCGTATAAAAGCCCTGTCAACAATATACCAAGGATAAATCCAAGCACAACATTTACGATAGATTCATATGGCTGTACCTCTGTAAGACCTAAAATATCTATTCCTGCGTAAATAACCATGCCGATAATTGCAATAAGAAACATGATACACATTCTTTTTGAGAAAAATCCCCTCTCTTCATTATTATAATCAGCAACTTTTAGCAAGAGTTCCTCCGTCTGTTTTTCCATATTATCTTTCCTTTCTCCATTTAAAATTTCCATAATATCTACATCATAGTTCTTTGCAAGCTTGATAAGCAAATCGAAATCGGGCATAGTCACACCATTCTCCCATCTCGAAATACTTCGATTGGTTACCCCCAACATTTCAGCAAGTTCCGCTTGTGTGATTTTTTTTTCATTGCGTAATTCTTTTAGGAATTGTCCTATCTTCTGTTGGTTCAATTATTCTCACCTCCTTTTGTTTTTTAGAATAGCATTTTCCTTAAAAAAAATACAGGACAGAAACTGAGAAATGCCATTTTTGTTACAAAATATCAAATGAAATATAGAAATTAGTGGGATTCCTCAGCAGTCGGCATTATGGAAATGTGTATAACTGGCTGTCTATCTCTTGTTTTCGGTTGCTTGCTTCTTTACCGTACATGAGCATTTGTATAAGGTATATGACAAATATCAGATTATGGAAATTATATTGAATCTGTTTATTTTTTTTCTGAGAAATTTGTAAGATACAGATGCGCAAATATAGTGTGTATCAGCAAATAAGCTTATATCTTTATATTCTTGCATACATATTATAGAAAATAATCAAATAGATGTATTTGACCTTCCCCATTTTTATGTTTGATATATGCAAATTAACATAAATACAAAGCGAATAGGTAATTGTAAGCTGTGATTAAGCCCCGGGCTACATGTGAGGAATTTTCTTTTTCAAATGTACAAATTAATATTTATATATGTCACACTTGCAGGCAGAATAAAAGTGAGCTATAATAAACAGTGATAAAATTGTAACATAATAGGAAAGGAGAATACAACAAATGCGTGAGATAGAAGTAAGTCAGATTACAGACGTTGTGGAAAGACTTTGTATCGCAGCAAATGAACATCTTCCTGAGGATGTAAAATGTGCAATTAAGAACTGCCGTGCATGTGAGGACGGTGAAATTGCAAAAGGAGTGCTTGACAATATTATAGAAAATTTTGAGATAGCAGACAATGAAAACGTGCCTATCTGTCAGGATACAGGTATGGCGTGTGTGTTCCTTGAGATAGGTCAGGATGTACACCTTGTGGGAGGAGACCTTTCGGATGCCATAAATGAAGGCGTACGCAGAGGCTATGATAAGGGGTATCTTAGAAAATCTGTAGTTAAGGACCCTGTTCGCAGAGGAAACACAGGCGACAATACTCCGGCCATGATTTACACAGAAATCGTACCGGGTGAAAACGTAAAGATAACGGTAGGGCCAAAGGGCTTTGGAAGCGAAAATATGAGCGCAATCCGTATGTTTAAGCCGTCACACGGACTTCAGGGAATAAAGGATTTCATTATTGAAACCGTAGAGACGGCAGGCCCGAACCCATGTCCTCCTATGGTAGTCGGAGTAGGCATCGGAGGTACATTTGACAAGGCGGCTCTCCTTGCAAAGAAAGCGCTTATGAGACCTCTTGACTCATCAAATCCCGACCCGTTCTATGCGGATTTGGAGAAGGAAATGCTTGAAAAGATAAACGAGCTTGGCATAGGGCCACAGGGCTTTGGAGGAAAGACCACAGCCATTGGACTTAACATTGAAACAATGCCTACGCATATTGCAGGCATGCCATGCGCCATAAATATTAACTGTCATGTTACACGCCATAAGACGGAGGTGATATAGTATGGAAAAGAAAATTACGTTGCCTCTTACAGAGGAATTGGCAAAGACACTTCATGCAGGAGACAGAGTTCTTCTGACAGGAACAATATATACGTCAAGAGACGCCGGACACAAGAGAATGTGTGAGGCGTTGGAAAAGGGAGAGGAGATTCCTTTTGACCCGAAGGATGCAACTATATATTATGTAGGCCCTACGCCAGCCAAGCCAGGACAGGTTATCGGCTCAGCCGGCCCTACTACAAGCGGACGTATGGATGCATATGCTCCAACCATGATGTCAGTGGGAGCAAGAGGAATGATAGGAAAGGGAGCCAGACTTCCTGAGGTTGTTGAGGCCATGAAAAAGTACAGCGGAGTATATTTTGGCGCAATAGGAGGAGCAGGAGCCCTTTTGGCTAAATGTATAAAGAAGGCAGAGCTTATCGCATTCGAGGACTTGGGAGCAGAGGCTTTAAGAAAGCTGTATGTGGAGGATATGCCGTTAGTTGTCATTATAGACAGCGAGGGCAACAATTTATATGAGGACGGCCGCGCTGCATACCTTAAGGAGCATAAGGCTTAAAAAGCATTTATAGCGAATTTATAATGAAATAATACATATTTTTTCCCTGTATTGCCCTTTGGTTTTGAGACAAATTGGTGCAAGCATGGACAGGATTTTTTATCATGCCTAAGCTATAATCATTGTTACAAGGAGGGTAAAGCAAATGTCAATACAGCTTATGCAGCAGGCAATATTATATATTGAAGAACATATTTATGAAAACATAAGCTATGGTGAGGTTGCAAAAAGCGTTAATATGTCAAGCTACAATTTTCACCGTACCTTTAGCTTTATTGCAGGAATGACGGCAAATGAATACATTAGAAAACGGCGTCTTACATTGGCAGCCAAAGAATTGCAGACAACAGATATATCTGTAATTGACGCTGCGTATAAGTACGGCTACGAGTCGCCGGAAAGCTTTTCTAAGGCTTTTTACAGGTTTCATGGCTCAACTCCAAGGCAGGCAAAACGAAAAGGTACAAAATTACATTTGTTTAATCCTCTTGTAATAAAAATCATACTGGAGGGTGGTAATATTATGGATTACAGAATTGAGCACAAGGATAGTCAGAGGTTTATCGCGCTGGTAAGAGCCTTTTCCAATGAAATTATCAATGATGACAGTAATCATGACATTCCTGATTTTTGGACAGAATGTTCAGAAAAAAATCTTATTGAGCCTATGAAAATGCTCCGTGCCAAGGGAAAAAGAGATTTATATGGCCTGTGCAGTCCTTTAAGTAACAGTGAAACTCATTTCAATTACGGAATCGGAGTTATGATTGATGAGGATACAGACGCTGCAAAATTAGAGGAATTTATCCACAACGGTTATTCCGTGTGGGAAACAAAGCCGGTCGATTATGCGGTATTTAAATGCTTCGGGGATGACGGTGACTGCTTAGGCGAGGCATGGAGCAGATTTTTCAAGGAATTTGTTCCTCAGACAGGCTATATACAGACAGACGATACGGATTATGAAATTTATTTTGAAAATGGTGAAAAAGGTCTGTTCTGTGAGCTGTGGGTTCCGGTAAAGCTTGCTTAAAGCCGTAGCCTTTAAATTTATACTTTCCAAACCTGCAAGTGTCGTCTATAGACGACACTTTTTGCTTGACTTATATATTTTCAGGTTGTATTATATTTTCGGAATATTAACAAAAAAGAAAAAGGAGTATTTTGAAAATGAAAATTCAGTTGTTTGATGTGGCAGGCATCAGTCTGTTTAATGTAAAAACAATGGCGCTTGTACTGTTTTTGATTTTTGCAATTATTGCAGTCGGATACCTTTTAGGAAAAATATCAGTAAAAGGTGTTACATTGGGAAGCGCCGCTATATTTATAGTTGCTCTGGTTGCAGGACATTTCCTTCAGTATGCTTTAAATCATATTGACAGTTGGAATGAGGCAGGAAACTGGGGGGCAGTTAAGCCATATTTTTCAATGACACAGAATTTAGGCTTACTGCTTTTCGTTACATCTGTAGGTCTTATAGCGGGACCTACATTTTTCAGAAACCTGAAAAAGAATTTTAAGTCATATGTAGTGCTGGGACTTATAATTATCGGCTCGGCGGCATTAACATGCGCTTTAATTACAATATTGGTGCCGGGTATGAATTCTGCCATGTCCGTAGGTCTTCTCTCAGGCTCCCTGACAAGTACTCCGGCATTTGCAGCAGCGCAGGAAGCCCTTTCGGGAACGGAATTCTACAATCAGATAGCTGTGGGACATGGCGTGGCATATCCCTTTGGCGTTATAGGAGTTGTTTTATTTGTACAGATTGTTCCAAAGCTTATGAAGGCGGATATGGACAAGGAAAGGGCGCTTCTTGACGCAGGCGAAATGTCAGAAAGCATAGAGGCAGAAAAGAAGCTCTTTGAGATGGACAAGTTTGGCCTTGGAGCAATGTCCCTTACTATAATACTTGGCGTAATACTGGGAAGTATAAATATACCTCTTGGAAACAGCCAGTCCTTCAGCCTTGGAACAACAGGCGGTCCTCTTATTATGGGACTTATATTCGGTCATTTTGGAAAAATCGGCAAGCTTAGCATGAAGGTAAAAAAAGAAATACTTTCTATTTTCCAGGAGCTTGGACTTATACTTTTCCTTATTGGAGCAGGAGTAGACGGCGGAAGAGAATTTGTTTCCACACTTAGCGAGTTCGGTCCGTTATTATTCCTCTGGGGCGCATTAATGACAATCGTTCCTTTGCTGCTTGGCTTTGTTGTGGCAAAATATATGTTAAAGATGAGCCTCTTCAACAACCTTGGCTCACTTACAGGAGGCATGACAAGCACGCCTGCCCTTGGAGCTCTGATAAATGTTACAGGTACATCTAATGTGGCGTCGGCATATGCGGCTACATATCCAATCGCGCTTATAGCCGTAGTACTTGCATCACAGTTCCTGACATATTTATAAAGGTGCGGTTTTTCATATTTCAGGCTTTTAAAGGCTGATTTAAGATAATAATGTTTTTAAGCTAAAGGTGTAAAGTCTTATTACAAAAGATTTTACACCTTAGCTTTTGCAGCTTGTTATTATTCCTTAACTTACCAATGTACTAAAATTGTGATATGCAAAGCAGCAAATTTGTGCTATAATGTTTAACAAAGTTTGATAAGTATTGTAATATAATTGAGGCCGAGGAGGTGCGACATGAGCCATATTGCATGGGATAAGGATTATGAAATAGGTGTGGATTTTATTGACAAGGAGCACCAGATGCTTTTTTCTACAATGAATAAGCTGATTAAACTTAGTGAGAACGAGGAGAAAAGTGAATGGGTGTGTCGTGAAGGCATAAAATACATAAAAAATCACATCAAAGAGCATTTTGAACATGAAGAAAATTATATGAAGTCTGTCAATTACAGCGATTTTGATATACACAAGCGTCTGCATGATGATTTTCGTTATAAAACCATGCCTGCCCTTGAGGAGGAGCTTGAGGAAACTAAATATTCGGAGGAGTCCATCCGCCATTTTCTCGGCGTATGTATCGGCTGATTGCCCATACAAAGACGGAGGACCAGGCGATTGTTGGAAAGACGGTAAGCAAATGGGGGGATATTCCTCACGAAGAGGAAAATGATGCTTTAGAGACCACCATTATTCAGCTTGTTAAAGAGATGTTCCATCTTAAGGCTAAACTGATAAGTACCCAGTATGACGGAGAAGATTTTGGAAAGGTATTTTGCTGTCAGTTTACTTATTGCGGAGAAAATAAGAAGCGGTGGGACGTTATTCTTGTTTTTGAAGACAGGCTTTTGGTTAAAACCGTAAGTAATATACTTAACACAGAATATCCAAGGGTTGACGATATGGTGCTTAATGTTACCAGATATTTGTCACGTCAGTTTTTGGAGCAAATCAGGGAGTGCTTTCCGGGCATAGACCTTATGACCTTGGAAAATGAATGTCTGCTGACATATGAACAGCTTTTGAATTCTTTCCGCAGAGGACATCCGTCCTGTAGTCTGCTGTTTAGTACGGAGGAAGGATATTTTGCATTCTGTGCGGCGTCGGCGGAGTCTATGAGAGGAAAAATTGTGGCTGAAATTAATCATAAGAATGTTGTGAATGCCGTAAAGGAATACATTGTGAAGGAGGAGGAAGAGCATAAAAAACGGAGGTATAAGATTCTTGTAGTAGATGATTCCGAATTTATTATCGCAAGAATGCGTCAGCTGCTGGAGGCAAAATATGATTTGCTGGAGTCCAATTCCAGTATATCGGCAATAAAAAAAATTGCGTTAAACCGTCCGGATTTGGTGCTGTTAGATTACGAGATGCCTATATGCGACGGCAGGCAGGCCTTGGAAATGATTCGTTCAGACAAGGATATTGCAGATATTCCCGTTATGTTTCTGACAGGCAGAGGCGATAAGGAAAGCGTCAAGAAGGTTAAGGCGTTAAAACCGGCAGGCTATCTGTTAAAGACAATGTCAGATGAATTCATTGTAAAAAGCATTGATGAATTCTTTGAAAATAAGAAATAATTTTTTGATTTACAAAAAAGAAAGGCAGGTACATATAAATGATATCTTTGAAGGGACGTAATTTTTTGACACTCAAGGATTTTACACCTGAGGAAATAAAATATTTAATAGATTTTTCTGCTTATTTTAAGGATAAAAAGAAAAAGGGAGAGCCTGTAGACGAACTTAGGGGAAAAAATGTGGCTCTCATATTTGAAAAAACAAGTACAAGGACAAGATGCTCCTTTGAGGTGGCAGCTCATGACCTTGGAATGGGAACTACATATCTTGACCCGGCGGGCTCACAGATAGGGAAAAAGGAGAGTATTGCCGATACTGCAAGAGTTCTTGGAAGAATGTATGAGGGCATTGAATACAGAGGCTTTGGGCAGGATATAGTGGAGGAGCTTGCAAAGCACGCAGGCGTTCCTGTGTGGAACGGGCTTACAAACGAGTACCATCCTACGCAGATGATAGCAGACCTTCTTACAATAAAGGAGCATAAAGGAGAATTAAAGGGACTTAATTTTGTATATATGGGAGATGCAAGATATAATATGGGCAATTCTCTTATGATAGCATGCTCAAAGATGGGAATTAATTTTACCGCATGCACTAACAAGAAATATTTTCCTGACGGAGAGCTTGTAAATCAGTGCAGGGAGTATGCGAGGGAAAGCGGCGCATCCATTACTCTTACCGAAAACGTTATGGAAGGAACAAAGGACGCTGACGTAATCTATACGGATGTATGGGTATCTATGGGCGAGCCTGAGGAGGTCTGGTCAGAGCGTATAAATGACCTTAAGCCTTATCAGGTTAATGAGGGCGCATTTGAAAATGCAAAGGCAGACGCTATATTTATGCATTGCCTGCCGGCGTTTCATGACCTTAAGACAAAGATAGGGGAAGAGGTATACAGGAAATACGGACTTTCTGAAATGGAGGTTACAGACGATATATTTGAATCAGACAGGTCGGTAGTATTTGACGAGGCAGAAAACAGGATGCATTCAATTAAGGCAATAATGGCGGCTACACTTGGTTTAGAAATGAAAAAGTAAAGGCGTTTGTCATGGAAAGCATGCAGGAAAGGAAATAATATGTCTATAACATATGGGAAAAGAATAAGCCTTAGAAGAATAGGCCCTGTTATCGATAAGGTAAATATTATCTTAAGCGCAGCTATTATCTTAAGCGCCGTTGTCATTGTACTGGATTTGGAAAAATATCTGTTTATGTTTCCCGTTATATTTACACTGGCTGCATTGATGAACGGACTTATGGCATTTAAGTGTTACAAAATGGCGGAAAGGATAAGAATGCTCTTTCTTCTTATTGCATTTGCGCTGCTTGTGGCCCTAAGCGTAGTAGGATTTATAGTTACGCTTTAACAGGAAAGCAGAAAGAGGCTTTTATAATGGATATAAAGACAAGGGTTTTAATGGAGCTTAAGGGCGCGGACTCCTATGTTTCGGGACAGGATTTATGCGAAAGGTGGGGCGTATCCAGAACAGCCGTATGGAAGGTTATTAACCAGCTTAAGAGCGAGGGATATGAAATAGATTCGGTGACAAACAAGGGCTATAAGCTGACAAAGCTCCCCGATATATTGTCCAAAAGTGAGATTGAAAGCGTTATACCGGCAGGAGGCATTGTAAATAAGGTAATATATTTTGAGGAGACAGACTCTACCAATACAAGAGCAAAGCTCTTCGGCGAAGAAGGAATGGCTGACGGAGCCTTAGTGGTGGCGGATTGTCAGAATATGGGTAAAGGAAGACGGGGAAAAAGCTTCACATCGCCAAGGGGACAGAGCGTATATATGACATTTTTGTTAAGACCGGATATTCCTCCCGTAAGGGCGTCAATGATTACCATATTGTCAGCTATGGCGGTAAGGAGCGGGCTGAGGGAGATATGCGGCATTGACACGCTTATAAAGTGGCCTAATGATGTGGTTGCAGACGGTAAAAAAATATGCGGCATACTTACTGAAATGAGCGCAGAGCTTACAAAGATAAATTATGTTGTCGTAGGTATAGGAATTAATGTAAATAATAAAAAAATGCCGAAGGATATAGAAAATGTGGCAGTATCAGCGCGGATGCTTACCGGTAGGGAGCAGGGAAGAAGCCTTATCATAGGAAGCGTATGCAAATGGTTTGGCGCATACTACCATAAGTTTCTCAGTACCCTAGACCTGTCCCTCATAAAAGAGGAGTACAACAAATATCTTATAAATTATAATAAGGAAGTAGAAATAGTAAAAGAAAAAGAGAGCTATAGGGCAAAATCACTTGGAATTGATGACGAGGGAAGGCTTCTTGTTGAGAGAGAGGGAAAAACAGAAGCAGTGTTGTCAGGGGAGGTGTCGGTGAGAGGAGTTTACGGCTATGTATGACGAAATGGAAGGAAAGACGGTTTTGTGCTGCGCAAACAGCTATGAGCAAAAATACTTCTTCAATGATTATTTTGACAGACTTCCGGAGGAGGTAAAGCAGGAGCTTAAGATTATGTGCGTTCTTTTTACGGAGGAGGCAGGAGGAATTATATCCCTTGTATATGAGGAGGACGGAAGCTTAAGCTTTGATGTAATGAGTGACGAGGGCGATTTGCTTTTTGATGAAATTAGCTGCGGACTTATGATAAGAAAGCTGCAGACAGAAAAAAGAGAGCTTTTAGAGGCATTGGAAATGTTTTATAAGGTTTTTGTGTTAGGCGAGGAATATGATTAAGCTTGGTAATTTAAACATAGAAAATATAATAGCGCTTGGGCCCATGGCAGGAGTAACAGACCTGCCTTTTAGATTGCTTTGCAGGGAGCAGGGCTGCGGAATAATGTATACGGAAATGGTAAGCGCAAAGGCTATTCTTTACAATAACAAAAATACAAAGGAGCTTTTGCAGACAGACAAAAGGGAACATCCTATAGGCGTGCAGCTTTTTGGCTCAGAGCCTTCTATTATGGCAGAGATTGGAGCGAAGGTATCAGAGGGGCCGTATGATTTTATAGATGTAAATATGGGCTGTCCGGTGCCGAAAATAGTAGGAAATGGAGAAGGCTCGGCGCTTATGAAAAATCCAAGGCTTGCGGAGGACATTATAAAAGCCATGGCAGGCAAATGTAAAAAGCCTGTTACAGTAAAGATAAGAAAGGGATTTGATAATGACAATATAAATGCCGTTGAGCTTGCAAAAAGACTGGAGGCAGCCGGCGCCGCCATGGTGGCAGTCCACGGACGGACAAGAGAGCAGTATTACTCAGGTACGGCAGACTGGGATATTATAAGGAAGGTAAAGGAGGCAGTAAATATTCCTGTTATAGGCAACGGCGACATAAGAGAGCCGGAGGATGCTAAGAGAATGCTTGAGGAAACAGGAGCAGACGGCATTATGATAGGAAGGGCGGCAAGAGGAAATCCATGGATATTTAAAAGCTGCAGCCATTATCTTTCAACGGGCGAGCTGCTGCAAAAGCCTGATAAAAATGAAATACTTCAAATGATTTTAAGACATGCCCATATGCTTGCGGAATATAAGGGAGAATTTACGGCTGTAAGGGAAATGCGAAAGCATACGTCATGGTATGTTACGGGACTTCCACATGCAACTGATATAAGAAACAGGATAAATTATGTGGAAAGCCTTGAGGAAATGGAAGAAATGCTCGTAAGCTGTCTTGGCAGCCAGTCTGTTTCAGTAAGATAAATATATACAAGGTATTGAAAATGCAGTTATATACCGATATTATGTCCTGTGTGTTTAATTATTATTGTTACATACTTATTTATGCATGGATATTTATAATTTAGAAGGAAAGGAAGGTTATATATGGTTAGCAGCGGATATAAAAAGATTATATGGGGGATATTGATAAGCGGACTGCATATAAATAGAGATATAGGTGTATTTGCAGTACAGATTATCCCAAGCACCATAGGATACGCAATCCTGTATATGGGTATAAAGGAGCTTCATGAGCAGGCAGGGCTTGAATATATGGAAAAGCTAAAGAAGGACGCTTTAAGGCTCGTTATACTGTCAGGAGTATTTTGGATATACGGCTTTTTGTTTGGATACAAAATGGCGCTGTCAAAGGGTATAGCAATTTGCTTCTATCTGGTGGAGCTTTTGCTATACGGAGATTTATTGAATAAATCAATAAAGTATTATAAGGAAACTAACAGGGAGAAGTACGCCGACAGGCTAAGAAAAAGCCGGATGAGCTTTATTAAGGCGTTTATAGCTCTTTTAGCGCTTCACCTCGTTGCAATGCTGCCACAGACAGCCATGTATCTGGAATATCCGTGTCTTACGCTTATGTTTATGGCAAAGGTATGGCTTACATTAATGATACAAAAGCTTAGCTGGGATAATGTAAATGAGGTGTGAATGTGGAGACATAACATCTTGACAAAATATAAATTCGTAGTTATAATACACTGATTGATATTAGGAAGGAGTCTTAAAAATGACTGAAGCAAAAAAGAATATTTTAACATATGCCGGATTACAAAAGCTGGAAAATGAATTACAGGACTTAAAACTTGTAAAGAGAAAAGAGGTAGCGGAAAAAATCAAGGAAGCCAGAGAGCAGGGCGATTTATCTGAAAATGCAGAATATGATGCAGCAAAGGATGAGCAGAGAGATATAGAAGCAAGAATTGAGGAAATAGAAAAAATCCTTAAAAACGCAGAGGTAGTTGATGAGGATGAGATTGATATAAAAAAGATAAACGTAGGCTGCTGTGTAAAGGTCCTTGACCTTGAATATGACGAGGAGCTTGAGTTTAAGATTGTAGGCTCTACAGAGACAAACAGCTTAGAGAACAAAATTTCAAACGAATCGCCTATGGGCAGGGAGCTTATTGGTAAAAAGAAGAATGATGTAGTTACTGTGGAAACTGTAGACGGTGAAATTAAATATAAAGTACTTTCGATTCATAGAATTAGTTAGCTTATTATATAGAAATAATGGAGGAAGATATGGCACAGCAGAATGTACAGCAGGATATAAACCAGCTTCTTAAGGTAAGAAGAGAAAAGTTGGCAGACCTTCAGGAGAGAGGCAGGGACCCCTTTAAGATTACAAAGTTTGATGTGAGCCATCACAGTATGGAAATAAAGGAGAACTATTCTAATCTTGAGGGAAAGACCGTATCGGTAGCCGGAAGGATGATGTTTAAAAGAGTTATGGGAAAGGCATCCTTCTGCAATATTCAGGATTTACAGGGCAATATACAGGTATATGTGGCAAGGGATGATATAGGAGAGGACGATTACAAGGATTTTAAAAAATATGATGCGGGCGATATATTAGGTATTACCGGCAGAGTGTTTACCACGCAGACAGGCGAAATATCTGTTCATGCAGAAGCAGTTACGCTTCTCTCAAAAAGCCTCCAGATACTTCCTGAGAAGTATCATGGCCTGACAGATACAGATACGAGATACCGTCAGAGGTACGTTGACCTTATAATGAATGCAGATGTTAAGGATACGTTTATCAAGCGTTCAAAGGTCCTTTCAAGCATACGTAAATTCTTAGACCAAGAGGGCTTTATGGAGGTTGAAACGCCTATGCTTGTGTCAAACGCAGGGGGAGCTGCGGCAAGACCCTTTGAAACACATTTTAATGCTCTTGACGAGGACTTAAAGCTTAGAATTTCCCTTGAGCTTTACTTAAAGAGACTTATTGTAGGCGGCATGGAGAGAGTATACGAGATAGGCAGAGTGTTTAGAAATGAAGGTCTTGACACAAGACATAACCCTGAATTTACCCTTATGGAGCTGTATCAGGCATATACAGATTATTATGGAATGATGGATTTAACGGAAAGACTTTACAGATACGTTGCCAAGGAGGTTACAGGCTCAGAGGTTATTACCTACGGTGAACATACTATGGATTTATCAAAGCCTTTTGAGCGGATAACCATGGCAGATGCGGTAAAGAAGTATTCAGGCGTGGATTTTAACGATATACACACATTGGAGGAGGCAAGAGCCAAGGCTAAGGAGCATCATATTGAATTTGAGGAAAGACACGGAAAGGGAGACATACTTAATCTTTTCTTTGAGGAGTTTGTGGAGGAGCATCTTATACAGCCTACCTTTGTTATGGACCACCCTATAGAAATTTCACCTCTTACAAAGAAGAAGCCGGATAATCCTGAGTATGTAGAGCGTTTTGAATTTTTTATGAACGGCTGGGAGATGGCAAACGCATACTCAGAGCTTAACGACCCTATAGACCAGAGAGAGCGCTTTGAGGCTCAGGAGAAGGCGTTTGCTGCCGGTGATGATGAGGCGAATCATACGGATGAGGATTTCTTAAATGCGTTATGTATAGGTATGCCGCCTACGGGAGGCATTGGATACGGAATTGACCGAATGGTTATGATGATGACAAATTCGCCGGCTATAAGGGATGTGCTGTTGTTCCCGACAATGAAGTCCTTACCGAATGAAAAAGGCTAAAAAGTCCCTATTTATGCGGGTTTGCGGACTTTGAAAAACGCCGAAAATTACATCTTTACATCAAACTTACATCAAATGGTGCGTAGATTTGTGCAAAGGTGAAAAAATCGCATAATTTTGTATTTAAGACCTTGAGAGGACAACACCTTTCAAGGTCTTTTTTGCGTTGTACGATGTATCCGGTCGCAAACTACAAGTTTTCCTTGATTTCCAATACAATGTAATTGCAAAGGAGGTCGAGGATTTATTGTGAGTAACAGTTTAGCGGTTATGCGCCCGGAACTTGTGCGTGAGTGGTCGGAGAAAAATCTTCCGCTTACGCCGGATAAAATAACCTATGGCTCAAACAAAATTGTTTGGTGGAAAGCTGCCTGCGGTCACGAATGGCAGACAAGCGTTAAGGCTCGCTCAAAGGGTGAGAACTGCCCCATATGCTCAGGGGCAAGGGTAATTGAGGGAATCAACGATTTAGCCACATTGAAGCCTGAATTAGCACAGGAATGGTCTGAAAAGAATGAGATAAAGCCTACGGAAGTTTCCGTTGGCTCACATAAAAAAGTGATTTGGAAATGCAGGCTCGGTCACGAATGGGAAGCGAGTGTTAAAAGCAGAACCGTAAACGGTACAGGCTGTCCATACTGCTCTCACAATAAGGTGTTGGAGGGATTTAATGACCTTGCTTCCCAAATGCCGGAGGTAGCCGCTGAATGGTCGGAGAAAAACTATCCGCTATTGCCTGCTATGGTTACGCCGTTTGCCAATCGGAAAGTATGGTGGAAATGCAGCAAGGGACACGAGTGGTACACGCTGATTTCCACCCGCTCCGGCGGCAGTAAATGTCCCTATTGCAGTGGAATAATCCTGCTGAAAGGATTTAATGATTTTGCAACAAGACAGCCGCAGCTTGCGGAGGAATGGTCAGACCGCAATCTCCCGCTTACGCCGGATATGATAAATGAGAAATCCCGTAAAAATGTATGGTGGAAATGCAGAGAGTGCGGCAATGAGTGGAAATCGGTTGTCTATGCCCGGATAAAAGGAACGGTCTGCCCGGTATGTGCTGATCGTGCCGTGCTTCTCGGCTATAATGATTTAGCGACAACAGACGCACATCTGCTTGCTGAGTGGGACTATGAGAGGAATAAAGATATTACTCCTACTGCGGTTTCAAGAAATTCAATGAAAAGCGTATGGTGGAAATGCTCTCTCGGTCATTCGTGGAGAGCAAAGATTTATGAGCGTACCGTAGAAGAAAAGGGCTGTCCGGTATGCGAGCAGGAATACCGAAGTGTATTTCCACAGTTGGCGGTAAGCTATTATGCGGGGAAAAAGGGATTGCAGGTGCGCCTTAATACGGACACAGAAATCGGACTCCCTCTTGAAACTTATATTGTGAATGAGGGACTGGCGATTGAAGCAAAAGACTTGTCAGAGGAAAAAGAACGGCTGAAAGCCTATATATGCCGTAAGCAGGGCATAAAGCTTTTGAAGCTGCCCTACAAGGCAAACGAGGAAGAAATCGAATATATCCGCAAAATAAAGAAAGCCTATCAGAGCGTACATATCTTTATAGCTTCCAATGATGAGAAGGATGCAGCCATTATCAGAAAGCGGTTTCAGGAATGGCGGAAGCAAATATATCAGTCTAAGGAGATGGGGTAAATGAAAGAAGCAAAATATCATCTGTATCTTGATGACAACGAATACGACAGAGTTATTGAGTCATTGATTTGCTTGAAAAACAGCCTGATAGAGCAAGGCAGATACACGGACGCTGTTGATGAAGTGCTTATTAAGCTATCAAAGGCTCGTAAAAAGTGTGTAACAGTCCATTACATTTAATAGAGCGTTAAGCCGCTTGTTTCTTGATTTGAGAAGCAGGCGGTTTTTTTGCGTTTAAGAGCAAATATCAGAAATCAAAAAAATTTTTTTAAGTTTTTTCTGAAAATAGGTTGTCATTTCGGTTTCCAATTCCAAATAGGTGAAGGGGTTAAAAAAACCACTCCTAAACGGAGCGCCTCCCTTCGCTGCATTTTGACAATTGAATATACAGGCACTAAGGACTTTATTTCTGATGATAGCCCGAAGGAGGGTACGCCATAACCTCTCTTTTATGAAAGCAAGCGATAACTCCCGTCCTGAAACTCGGACTGCTACCGAGACGGCAACGACAGTCAGAATGATAATGATACTTCCCTATGGGGCTGGCGGAGAACCCGGCAGAGGTGAAATCCCTATGATACGGTGCAGCTCACCGTAGCCTTAGTGCTTCCCGTACAAAGCAAATTGTTTTCCGCAGGGGGCGTTGAGAACAAATACTGCGGCTGATACATAGCCGACTTTATAAAAGGCGGTTATGAATACAGCGAAAGGAGGAAAAGCGCAAGATGTCAAACTGTAAAACCATAGCGATATGCAATCAGAAAGGCGGCGTGGGTAAAACAACGACGGCGGTCAATCTCGGTATCGGTCTTGCTATGCAGGGCAAAAAGGTACTCCTTGTAGACGCTGATCCGCAGGGCGATTTAACGACCTGTCTCGGCTGGCAGGACACGGACGAGTTACCTATCACAATCTCGGATAAGCTGCTTTCCGTTATTATGGATAAAAACGAAAATCCGTATGACGGGATTCTAACGCACGAGGAAGGCGTGGACTTAGTACCGTCCAATCTGGAATTATCGTCAATGGAAATGAGCCTTGTCACCGCTATGTGCAGAGAGATGGTAATGAAGAATTATCTGAGTGAAATCAAAAGTGGATACGACTATGTTCTCATAGATTGTATGCCTTCGCTCGGTATGATTACCTTGAACGCTCTCACAGCGGCGGACAGCGTGATTGTACCCGTTCAGGCTCAGTATCTTCCGGCGAAGGGAATGACGCAGCTTCTCACGACTATATCCAATGTGAAGCGGCACTCAAACCCGCAGCTAAACATTGACGGGATTCTCTTAACACTTGTGGACGGAAGAACAAACCTTGCTAAAAGCACCGTAGACGCATTGCGGGGACAGTTCGGAAGCCATATCCGTATTTACCGTACAACCATTCCCATTGCCGTAAAAGCCGCAGAGGTAAGCTCAAAGGGCAAAAGTATTTATGCCTATGAGCCAAACAGCACGGTGTCTAAGGCTTATGCCGACTTTACAAGGGAGGTGTTAGCCGATGGCAGGCAGAAAGAGCGACTTCGTTCTACCAACGAAAGGACTCGATGACCTGTTCTCCACCCAAGAGGAACGGGACGAGGCGAAGCTGCAAAAAATCAGGGATATTCCGCTGACTGAAATCGACGATTTTCCCGACCACCCTTTTCAGGTGCGGGAAGATGAGGATATGTTTCAGCTTGTGGAGAGTATCAAGGAGCGTGGCGTAATTACACCCGCAACTGTCAGGCAGAAGGAGGACGGCAGATATGAGCTTGTTTCAGGACACAGGCGAAAAAAGGCTTGCGAGCTTGCCGGATTTGAAACGCTCCGTTGTGAGGTTGTCGAGCTGACAAGAGATGAAGCCACGATTTTAATGGTGGAGAGCAATTTCCAACGGTCGCAGATACTTCCCTCGGAGAAGGCTTTTGCCTATAAAATGCGGCTTGAAGCTATGAAACGACAGGCAGGCAGACCGAGTAAAGAAAATTTATCCCCAGTGGGGATTGATTTTAAGGGGAAGCAAACGCTTGATGTAATGAGCGAAGAATGTGGCGATAGCCGCAATCAAATCCACCGATATATCAGGCTTACAAACCTTGTCCCTGAACTGCTTGAGCTTGTAGACGAGGGCAAAATCAAAATGCGTCCTGCGGTGGAGCTTTCATATCTCGATGAAGATTGTCAGCGTGATGTGGTGGACGAAATCGACCTGAACGACTGTACGCCCTCACACGACCAGACAATCCGTATGCGAAAGTTTTTTAACGACGGGAAATTGACTACCGAAGCGGTGCAGGCGATTATGAGCGAGGAAAAACCAAACCAGCGGGAAAAAATCGTACTGCGTGGGGATAAAGTGCGAAGCCTGATTCCGAAAAGTGTTCCGCTAAATCAGACGGAGGAATATATCTGCAAGGCATTGGAGCATTACGGCAGGGTTATGAAAAACCGTGCCGACCGTGACAGCAGATAGGCGGAGTATGCTTTTTGCTTCCCCCTTCCTCACACTCTAACCCCTTGATTACTACCTGACTATCCGAGAAAAAGAATACTATCTCGTTCATTCAAGCTATCTCAAAAAGTATATCTGTCTTGGCTGTCAAAGCCACCTTCATTTCGCACCGTTGCTTTAAAAGCAATTCTCGGTTACAATGGAGAAAAGAAAAGCAAAGGAGCGTGGAGGATATGAAAAAGAGAATCGCAGTTTTAACAGCAATGCTTTTAGTTTTGGGATTAACGGGCTGCAACAATACCGCAGCAAAGAATAATCCGCCCGAACCGTTTTCTTCTTCGGAGAGTAATGAAATATCCTCCGATACAGATACGCTTCCGGCAACAGAAGAAACAAGTGAGGTTGAGCAAACGCCCGAATCGACACAAAGCACCAAGCCTGCCGAAACGCAGAGTACCGCAGAAGTAAGGGATACGGAAAGCAGCAAGCCAAAAGAGCTGGAGCAGACCGCCGTACAGACTTCTGCTCCACAGGACGAGCCATCGCAGGAAACAGAAAGCGAAACACCAACAGTTACACCCGAAACAGAAACACCGCCGCCTGCACCGCCTGTTCAGACGGAAACGACGGAAAGCACACCGCCGCAGGAAACACCGCCTCAGCCAAAATCTATTTACGATTATGAATTTGACATCGACGCTATCCGTGCAGAACTGATTGCGGTCGGTGAAGGAATGGGACTGACGCACAGCGGCGATTTAACGCCGGATACGGCTTCTTGGTCTACGCCTGTTACAGCTTCCCCGGATTTTCAGGGAGCTAACTTGGAAAGACGGTTAAAAGATTATGTGCAGTCTATGCCGGGACTTATCACAGCATACGGCGGCAACCAAATTGAATACTTCACGATCTACGCAGAGCCGCTTGGCGGCGGGAGCTACCGCTTCTACTTCCTGTACTGACCGTGAGCAAACCACTTCCCTCTGTCATGAAAGGCAGGGGGATTTTTTTATACCCAAAAACGAAAGGAAGGAAACGCAATGAAACATTTTTTGAAAAATAAGGGCAAGCGATTGACAGCGGCGGTCTTGTCTGCCGTGATGTGTCTGATGGCTCTGCCTATGTCAGCCTTTGCCTTTACCGCCGAGGAGGGCAAAAGCGTAGAAGCCTATTACGGCTCTTACTATCTTGGCTCAGACGGGGATTATTACCGCTCTGCCGATTATAACTTTGTCGCTTATGACAGCAATGGAAACACGAGTTTACACGCCCATGACGGCGGAGGAAAAAGGGCGAAGCTGATGATTCGTGACGGAAGCGGCGAAAGGCAGCTTATGTGCATTGAGTCCGGCGTCGATTACAATGCCGGGGGTAGCTATGAAAGCACAAGCGGAAAAAACAGCTCCTATTTTCAGAATCTTCCGGCTTCCGCCCAGTATGGCATTATGCTGACCTCTCTTTACGGCTGGCAGCCCGGAAAGACAGCGCCGATTGGCGGCACAAACGAGGACGATTTCTCGATTGCCACACAGACGATTATGTGGGAGTATCAGCAGCAGTTAAGAATCAGTCCTACAACCTTGCAGGCAAACATCTATGGCGTTCGTGGGGACACCTATTTTTCAATGATTCAGGGCAGACCTGCCGAGCAGTGCTATAACTGGATTTTGGAACAGATGAAAACCCATTCGACAGTACCGAGCTTTGCTTCCAATCAGGCGGGCAGCGCACAGACCTATACCCTGAAATACAATCAGGCACAGGACAATTACAGCCTTACCCTGACTGATACCAACAATCTTTTGACGGACATTCATTTTACTTCCGATAAAGGGATTACCGTTACCCGAAACGGGAATGAGTACACCTTTACCTCTAAGAAGATGATTGAAAACGCCATCAGCTTATCCGCACAGAAAAGTATTCCGAATGTTGCGGGCAATCTCCTGATTTGGGGACACCCCGGCAAGCAGACAATGGTATCCGGTGCGGAAGATCCCGTGTATTTCTATATGAACATCAAGACTGAAACAACGGGAATCGGTCATATCATCAAGCACTCTGAGGACGGAAAAGTTGACGGTATCCGCTTTACCATTAACGGCAACGGCGTAAACAAGACCGTTACCACAAAGGCAGACGGCACGGTGGATATAGAGCTTATGCCCGGCGTTTATATGGTTACAGAAGAAAACATTGAAAAATACGAGCCGCAGAAGGTGCAGCGTGTCACGATTATAAGCGGCGGCACATCTGCCGTTACTTTTTCCAACACCTTAAAGCGTGGCGATGTTCAGGTTATCAAGTCCTCCGAGGATAACTTTGTGGAGGGCGTGACCTTCCATCTTTACGGCACATCTCTTGCCGGCATTGCCGTAGATGAGTATGCCGTAACCGATAAAAACGGCGTTGCGACCTTCAAGAATGTCCTTATCAGCGGCAAGACACCCTATACTCTTGAAGAAGTGGATACCGCTGTCCGCTATGTCATTCCCGAAAAGCAGACTGCGCCCGTCCTTTGGAAAGAGGTTACAAGCCGCAGCTTCACTAATATTTTGAAGAAGTTTACCGTTACCGTCACTAAGAGCGATGCTGAAAAGGGACTCCCACAGGGGGACGCTTCTTTAGCGGGTGCAAAGTACGGTATCTTCAAGGGCGAACAGCTTGTAGATGTGTACTATACAGATGAAAACGGTCAGTTTACAAGCAAGGAATATATCTGCGGGGATAACTGGACGGTAAAGGAGCTTGAACCCAGCGAAGGCTATCTGCTTGATCCGACCGTTCACCATATCGGTGCAGAGCCGCAGCTTTATACCGTAGAGCATAATCTTACTTCCAATGATGTAATCGAGCAGGTTATCAAAGGCAATATTGCCCTAATCAAGCACACAGATGACGGGGAAACCCATATTGAAACACCCGAAGAAGGGGCAGAATTTGAAATCTACCTGAAATCCGCAGGCAGCTATCAAAGCGCTGATCCCGATGAGCGTGATGTAATTATCTGTGATGAAAACGGCTTCGGTCAGACAAAGGATATGCCTTACGGCATTTACACCGTCCATCAGACAAAGGGCTGGGAAGGTCGTGAGCTGATGAAGGACTTTGATGTGTTTATCTCTCAGAACGCTCAGACCTACCGCTATTTGATTAACAATGCAAATTTTGAAAGCTATGTAAAGGTAGTCAAGGTGGACGCAGAAACCGGAAAGACAATCCCTTATGCGGGCGCAGGCTTCCAAATCTACGATCCTGACGGAAACCTTGTGACGATGACCTTCACTTATCCTACTCCTACTACCATTGATACCTTCTACACCGACGCAGAGGGTTCGCTTGTTACGCCTGAGAAGCTGCCTTACGGCAAAGGCTATTCCATTGTCGAGGTGCAGGCTCCTTACGGTTATGTCCTTGACAGTACGCCTATCTATTTTGATGTGGAAGAAGCTAATTCCACAGAGGAAAGCGGGGTTACTTTAATCAAAGTGAATAAGGAAAATATGGCGCAGAAAGGCACGGTTACGGTAGAGAAATCCGGCGAGGTGTTCTTCGGCGTGTCTGCTATCGGCGGCGTAGACGCAGACGGAAACGAGCTGCCTACCATCTATCAGCCGCTTTATGAGGTTCAGGGGCTTCCCGGCGCTGTCTATGAGATAAGAGCCGCAGAGGATATTATCACGCCTGACGGCACGCTGAGAGCTTCTAAGGGCGAGGTTGTGGATACCGTAACGACTAATGAGACAGGACTTGCAAAGAGCAAGGAACTGTATCTTGGTAAATATGAGGTGCAGGAAATCACCGCTCCTTACGGAATGGTGCTGAATGACGAAATCCATTCGGTAGAGCTTGTGTATGCCGGACAGAATGTTGCTGTTACCGAAACGGCTACCAGCTTCTACAACGAAAGACAGAAGGCTGAAATCAGTCTTGAAAAAACGCTTGAAACAAGCGAGCTGTTCGGAATCGGCAATAACGGGGAAATTCAGAATATCAGCTTTGGCTTGTTTGCCGCAGAGGAGCTTGTCAGCACAAACGGTACGGCTATCCCTGCCGACGGTCTGATGGAGATTATCACCCTTGATGAAAACGGCAAGGCAACTGTAAAAACCGACCTTCCTATCGGCAGTTATTATGTTCAGGAGCTTGCGACAGACAAGGCATATATCCTGAATGATGAAAAGTATCCGGTTGCCTTTGAATACGCCGGACAGGATACGGCAACGGTTGAGATTGCCGCCAACAACGGCGAAGCGATTGAAAACGAGCTGCTTTATGGCTCGGTTTCCGGCAAAAAGGTCGATGAGAACGGCGAAGCGCTCGGCGGCGCATTGATTGGGCTGTTTAAAACGGATAAGGACGAATTTACAAAGGAAAACGCACTTATGACTACCGTATCCGCTAAGGACGGTAGTTTTTCTTTTGCGGATATTCCTTACGGTACTTGGTATGTCCGTGAAATCGAGCAGCCGACAGGCTTTGTGCTTAATGAAACCGTCTATCCTGTTGTGATTAGCGAAGATAAGCAGGTTATCGAGATTGAAATCGTCAATGAGTTTATTCGTGGCAAAGTCGCTCTGACAAAAGTAGACGCAGATTATCCCGACAATAAGCTGACCGGAGCAACCTTTGAGGTTTATAAGGACAGCAACGATAACGGCAAGCTGGACGAAGATGACGAGCTTATCGGAACACTCACTGAAAAGGAAATCGGAGAATATGAAATGAACGACCTTCTCTATGGTCGCTACTTTGTGAAGGAAACGGTAGCTCCCGAAGGCTTCCTGCTTGACGAGGGCGTTTACGAGGTGTTCATTGACACAGACGGAAAGACCTATCAGGTGGAGAATAAGGCGGGAATCGGTTTTATCAACGACGCTATGAAGGGCAACCTGAAAATCGTCAAGACTTCTTCAGACGGAAATGTGAAAGGCTTTATTCAAACAGGATAAGGAAAAGTTTATTGTGCCGAAGGGCGTTCAGGATGTGATCCCCATTGCCGCTATTTATGATGACGGCATTTTTCAGGTCGGTAAGGACAAGTTTTCCAAGACCTTTAAGTTTTCAGATATTAACTACGCCGTAGCAAGCCGTGAGGACAAGGAAGCTATGTTTCTTGAATACTCAGAGCTGCTTAATTCTCTTGATTCCGGTGCAACGACAAAAATCACAATCAACAACCGCCGTCTGAATCGGCTGGACTTTGAGAAAACAATCCTGATTCCAAAGACGGGCGATGAGCTGGATGTGTACCGTGAGGAATACAACAAAATGTTGCTCGAAAAGGCTACCGGGGCAAACGCCATCGTACAGGATAAGTATATGACAATTTCAGTCAACAAGAAAAATGTGGAGGACGCCCGTACTTATTTTGCCCGTGTGGGAGCTGACCTGATTGCCCATTTCGGCAGGCTTGGCAGCAAATGTGTGGAGCTTGAAACGGACGAGCGGCTTCGTATCTTCCATGACTTCTACCGTGTGGGGGAAGAAACCGCCTTCCACTTTGACATTAAGGAAACACGCAAAAAGGGACACGATTTCAAAGATTATATCTGCCCGGATTCAATGGAATTTGAAAAGGACTATTTCAAGATGGGAAACCGTTACGGCAGAGTTTTGTTTTTGCGTGAGTATGCTTCCTATATCAAGGACAGTATGGTAGCGGAGCTGACTGACCTGAACCGAAACCTGATGATGTCGATTGATGTTATCCCCGTTCCCACAGATGAAGCGGTCAGAGAAGCGGAAAGCCGATTGCTCGGCGTAGAAACAAACATAACCAACTGGCAGCGCAGGCAAAATTCCAACAACAATTTTTCCGCAACCGTTCCCTATGATATGGAGCAGCAGAAAAAGGAAATGAAGGAGTTTCTCGATGACCTGACAACCCGTGACCAGCGAATGATGTTCGCTGTCCTTACAATGGTGCATACGGCGGAGACAAAGGAACAGCTTGACAATGATACCGAAGCCCTGCTCACTACGGCGAGAAAGCACCTTTGTCAGTTCGGCGTTTTGAAGTTTCAGCAGATGGACGGTCTGAATACGGTTATGCCTTTCGGCACACGAAAGATTGACACCTTCAGAACGCTTACAACGGAATCATTGGCTGTGTTCATTCCATTTCGGGTACAGGATATTTACCACGAAAACGGCATTTATTACGGTCAGAATGTAATCAGCAAAAATATGATTATTGCTGACCGCAAGCAGTTACTCAACGGCAACGAGTTTATTTTAGGCGTATCCGGCGGCGGCAAATCCTTTGCCGCAAAGGGAGAGATTATCAATCAGGTATTATCCAGCAACGCCGATATTATCATTATAGATCCCGAACGAGAGTATTCCCAGCTTGTAAAGGCAATGGGCGGCGAGGTTATTCATATCTCTGCTACTTCTTCTAACCATATCAATGCTATGGATATGACGAAGGAATACGGAGACGGTGCTAACCCGGTAATCCTGAAATCCGAGTTTATTATGTCGCTGTGCGAGCAGCTTATCGGCGGTATGAACTTGGGAGCAAAGCAGAAATCCATCATTGACCGCTGCACCGCTTCTGTGTACCGCACCTATCAGCAGAACGATTACAAAGGAGAAGTGCCGACCTTGCAGGATTTCCGTGAGGAACTTTTGAAGCAGGACGAACCGGAGGCAAAGGAAATCGCCCTTGCCATTGAGCTTTTCACAAACGGAAGTCTGAATACCTTTGCGAAGCATACCAATGTGGATACCAACAACCGTCTGATCTGCTACGATATTCTCGACCTCGGCAAACAGCTTATGCCTATCGGTATGCTTGTCGTACTTGACAGTATCTTAAACCGTATCACGCAGAACAGGGCGAAGGGCAGAAACACCTTTATTTTTATAGATGAGATTTACTTGCTGTTCCAGCACGAGTATTCCGCTAACTTCCTGTTTACCCTGTGGAAGCGTGTCAGAAAATACGGAGCGTATGCGACAGGTATCACGCAGAATGTCGATGACCTTTTGCAGAGCCATACTGCAAGGACAATGCTTGCAAACTCCGAGTTTATCATTATGCTCAATCAGGCTTCTACTGACCGTTTGAAGCTTGCCGAACTGCTCAATATTTCCGACTTGCAGATGAGCTATATTACCAATGTGGAAGCCGGACACGGGCTGATTAAGGTGGGCAGCTCCCTTGTGCCATTTGCGAATAAGTTTCCCAAAAATACAAAGCTGTATAAGCTGATGACAACCAAACCGGGCGAGAGTGCGTAACTCTCGCCTTTGCCTTATTGTTGACTGATAAATAAGTTTTATACTTTGCAAAATAAGTCTTATAAATTCGTAAATAAGTTCCATAATGTCGTGGAGATTGAAGTTTTTATAAATAAGTTTCATAAAAGCGGCGTGAATTTAAAAATAGGTTTTATACTGGAATGTGGAAAATTGCGGATGACAGGACGTTGTTTGGAAAGGCGTGTTTGCTGATACAGGTAGATGTGCCTTTTCTTTATGCAAAGGTGGTAGAAGTCACATTATTATGAAACTTATTTAGCAGAAAAGGAAGTGATTAGTATTGAACTTATTTTTGAAAGGACACTTATTGTTGACTTACAATAAATAGTTATACTTTGACAATAGAAAGCTATATTTTTATTATAAATATCCATAATAGCGGTTTAGGTGCGATTTTTACAATATTTATTCATACTGGCGCACTAGTATTTACAATAAAAAGTTATACTGGCGTGAAGCCGCTGAATGGATTGGCTGTAAGAATGGTTTTTATTGTCGGTGTAGGTATTGCTGTTGCGTGGAATTTCTATGTGATGGCATTTTTTATTGGTAATTCCAGTGTTTGTATAACTATCTATTGTCAAAATGGAGAAAGGAGTATGAGTTATTATTGTTAAGAAACACTTATTTATAAAGAAAGGAAAGCCTATGAAAAAAACAATATGTATCATTCTGATGGTGGTGTTTGTGGCTCTGTTTAGCACAAGCACCTATTTTATTTTCGACCATTACAGACAGGAAGAAAAGCAGACGGAGCTTTACGACAGTCTTGCCGATATGGTGGATTCTGCCGCAGACACAGAGGAAGAACCCACAGAGCCGATTTTATACACCGAAGAAAAGACGGTGCTGCCGGAGCTTGCCGAACTGTATCAGCAGAACAGCGATTTAGCGGGCTGGATTCGCATAGAAGATACCAATATTAACTACCCGGTAATGCACACGCCGGATAACCCTGACTTCTATCTGAAGCACGGCTTTGATAAGGAATACAGCGACTACGGCTGCCCTTATGTGCAGGAGAATTGCGATGTGCAGTTGCCGAGTGACAATGTAATTATTTACGGACACCATATGAAAAACGGCTCAATGTTCTGTGACCTTGAAAAATTCAAAAGTCAGGACTTTTGGCAGGGGCATAAGACAATCTCTTTCAGCACCGTAACGGACAGATACGAATATGAGATTGTTTCCGTATTCAAGACATTCGTTTATTCGGACAGCCCCGAATCCTTCAAATATTATCACTTTGTAAACGCAGAAACGCCGGAAGATTTTTCGGCTTATATTGACAGGTGCAAGGAGCTTTCCCTTTATGAAACCGGGGTGTCGGCAGAATACGGGGATAATCTCATAACCCTTTCTACCTGTGAATATTCCCGTACAAACGGAAGGCTTGTGGTGGTAGCAAAGAGAATTTCAAACTAAGCGGCGGCAATAAAAAAGTGAGAAAACGGAGGTGAGATTTTGGCTGATATAAAGACGAAAGACGCTGTAAAAGGCACGATCAAAACAATTGATAAAGCCGCCATTGCCGGACAGCGTATGAAGCAGGCGTATGTTCAAACCAAAGAAAAAGCGGAACACGCCACCCACGCTCAGGAAAATAGTGCGGAGGAATATGCCGCTGACCGTGTTGAGGGCGGCATAGACCGTGTTACTCACGAAGCGGCTTATCAATTCGATAAGCAGGGGCGGAAAGGCGTGGAAGCAACGAAGCAGAACATTTCAAAGGCGAAAGACGGAATCCGGCAGTTTAAGGAAAAGCGGACGGTAGAAGCTCTGAGAAATCAGTCTGCCCGCACTCCTCGAAATAAAGGTGTAAAAGCTGTTCAGGAAACGCAAAAGACGGTAAAGCAGACCGCCCGTTCTTCCGGTAAGAAAACAATCAAGACGGTCGGAAAAGGCTCTGCAAAAACAGCTCAAAAAACGGTCAAGACTGCCGAGCAGACCGCTAAAACCTCAATCAAGACAACAAAGCAGGTGGCAAAGGCGGCTCAGAAAACAGCACAGGCTACGGCGAAAGCCGCACAAAGGGCGGCGCAGGCTGCCAAAGCTGCCGCAAAGGCGGTTGCGACAGGGATAAAGGCAGCAGTTAAGGCTACCATTGCCGCAGTCAAGGCGATTATAGCGGCAACAAAGGCGCTGATTGCCGCCATTGCTGCCGGAGGCTGGATTGCTGTTGTAATGATTATCGTGATTTGCCTGATTGCGCTATTGCTCGGCTCTGTGTTCGGGATATTCTTTTCCGGCGAGGACAGCGGAACGGGTATGAGTATGCAGACAGTGGTGCAGGAAATCAACGCAGAGTATGATACCAAGCTGCAAGCTGAGAAAGACGCAGTATCCTATGATGTGCTTGAAATGAGCGGAAGCCGAGCCGTGTGGAAAGATGTGCTTGCGGTCTACGCCGTAAAGACAAATACGGGTCAAGACAACCCACAAGAGGTTGCGACAATGGACAATTCCAAGAAGCAAATCCTGACGGACATCTTTTGGGAGATGAATCAAATCAGCTCCCGGACAGAAAGCAAGACGGAAACGCAGATTACAGAAACCGATGACGGACACGGAAACATCGTGCAGACGGAAACGACTGTAACGCATACCTATCTGTATATCACGGTTTCCCATAAGACGGTCGATGAAATGGCAGCTCAGTACGGCTTCAATCAGGAGCAGAAGGACTACCTTGCCGAATTGCTGAAAGATGAAAACAATTCGCTTTGGTCGGCTGTCCTTTACGGCATTTCATACAGCGATGGGGATATCGTGACGGTAGCATTATCTCAGGTCGGCAATATGGGCGGTGAGCCTTATTGGAGCTGGTACGGATTTAATTCCCGTGTAGAGTGGTGTGCCTGCTTCGTGAGCTGGTGTGCTAACGAGTGCGGCTATATTGATACCGGGGTTATCCCGAAGTTTGCGGGCTGTGTCAATGGAGTGCAATGGTTTAAGGACAGAGGACAATGGCTTGACGGCTCTGCCGAGCCTGTTCCCGGTATGATTATTTTCTTTGATTGGGACAGCGACGGTGAATCTGACCATGTAGGAATTGTGGAGAAAGTCGAGAACGGTATTGTTTACACCGTTGAAGGCAATTCCGGCGATAGCTGCCGAATCAATCAGTATGCTGTTGGGCATTATGAGATATTGGGGTACGGTGTGCCGCAGTATTAAAAAATCAGCCGCCTGCACTTACAGGCGGCTACATATCAATTATTTATTGAAGTTGCGCCTTATAACTTTCTCCCCAATTCCACATAGAATCGAGGATTGGTTTAAGGCTTTGACCGAGTTCAGTTAATGAGTATTCCACTCTTGGCGGCACCTCGGCATATACCGTTCGGGTTAATAAACCGCTTTCCTCCATATCACGAAGCTGTGCTGTCAGCACTTTTTGTGAAACACTTCCAATGGATTTTTTCAGTTCTCCAAAGCGTTTTGTACCGGGAAGCAAATCACGGAGGATTAAAACTTTCCATTTGTCCCCAATGAGCGTTAAAGTAGTTTCAACTGGGCAGGCTGGTAATTCTTTTGCTGTATTTTGTGTTTTCATTATTATAACCTCGCATAAGTTTCTAATAGATACTTTCGTCTATATTATACTGTATCTTCTGATTATAGTCAAGGTTTCCCAAAATATCAAAAAATTTTTCAAGAATTTTTTTCTTCGGTAAAGAGTTGAAATTCCTTGGTATTACACAATCGTTTCCTTTTGGTAACTATACAATAGTATCTTTCGGGTAACTACGCCACAAAAAAGTGCTTACTTTACAGAAGAAACTTGACCGCATATAATATAGACAAGAGTTGCGGGGAACGGCCGCTCCAAAGCTCAAATGGAAATTAACCATACTGGTGATACAGAAAAGGCTGCAAGTCTGCTTACGGAAGGATATATTCAGCACAACCTCGCATACGGCACAGGCCGTGACGCTTTTGTCGGCTCGGTTGCTTACCTTGCCTCTGCTCCCGTCAAGACCACTGTAAACAATATTCGTGCTTTTGAGGACGGCAACAAAGTGTTCTTGCAGACGGTCTACAATTTTGCTGGTGCAGGCGAACAGGTCGCTTTCGACATCTTCCGCTTTGACGAAAATGGGCTGATTGCTGAGCATTGGGACAATCTTGCCGCCAAAGCAGAACCGAATCCATCCGGCAGAACACAGATTGACGGTACTATGGAGCTGAAAGACCTTGACAAAACCGAGGCAAACCGTGAGGTAGTAAAGAATTTCCTTTACGATGTTATGCAGGGCAAGCGTCCCGAAAAGACACCCGATTATTTTGACGGTGACACATACCTTCAGCACAACACAGGCATTGCCGATGGGTTATCGGGTCTGGGCGCTGCGCTGGCTGCTCTTGCCGAGCAGAATATTCAAATGATCTATACTACGGTTCATCAGGTTCTTGCACAAGGCAACTATGTACTGGCAGTCAGCGAAGGTACTTTCGGCGGTGCTCCTACCGCTTACTACGATTTGTGGCGTGTCGAAAACGGAAAGATTGCAGAGCATTGGGATGTTATGGAAAACATTGCCGAGAAATCTACTTGGCAGAATCAGAACGGCAAATTCTAAAATATGGTTTGCTGAAAAGTAATCTTCGGGGCAAGGTGGAATCCCTGACCGGCAGTTAAAGTCTGCGAACCGCAAAAGCGGCTGACACGGTGAAATTCCGTAACCGACGGTAAAGTCCGGATGAAAGAAGATATGATAAGAAGGCCCCGCAGACAATTGTTTGCGGGGCTTTTCTAAATCCAACTCATATCTCGTAAGGAGAAGTATGAAATCTGTATCAGAAATAGAAAACAACCAATGCAGAACAACCTTTAATGTACGAATGCTTGCAATGACAGCAATGCTTTCTGCGGTATCATTTATCTTAGCTTTTATTGAAATTCCCGTTCCGCTGTCTCCGTCCTTTGCACGGATGGATTTATCGGACTTTCCGGCGCTTATCGGCACTTTTGCTTTCGGCCCGGTTTCCGGGCTTTTGATTGAACTTGTTAAAAACGCCTTGCAGCTTATTTCAACCTCTACCGGAGGTGTTGGCGAGCTTGCTAACTTTCTTATGGGCGGCTCTTATGTGTTCGTTGCAGGGATTATTTATGGATTTCATAAAACAAAAACGACAGCATGGCTCTCCTGTATTATAGCAAGTGTTGTTATGGGGATTGTCGGTGCGGTAACAAATTATTTTATACTACTTCCTGTGTTTGAACAGTTTATGCCTTTAGATCAGGTGATTGCTTCATTTAGCGCATTTATACCGTTTATCAAAACAAAACTGGATGTGGTATTATATAATGCATTTCCATTTAATCTTTTGAAAGGCTTGGTTATCGGCCTTTTCACAATACTGGTTTACAAAAAACTTGCTCACATATTAAAGGGTTTGAAATAAGGAGAGTATCTATGGAAACAAAGGATTATTTCAAATATATTGTAGATGAAATACACACAACAGTTGTGGCAACTGTGGACGATAATGGACAGCCCGTGACTGCCGCTATTGATATGATGGATTATGATGAAAACGGCCTATACTTTCTGACGGCAAAGGGCAAGGGATTTTATGACCGGCTGAAAAAGCGTGAATATATGGCACTTACAGGTATGAAGGGCGAAGATACGATGTCTTGTGTTGCCGTTTCGGTTCGTGGAAAGGTAAAGGAAGTGGGTGCGGTGCTACTGCCCCGTCTGTTCCGGAAGAATCCGTATATGAACGAGATTTATCCTACAGCCGAATCGCAGGAAGCGCTTACCGTATTTCAGCTTTATGAAGGCAGCGGTGAATGGTTTGACCTGTCAAAGAAACCCATAGAGCGTGCGTCTTTCACCTTTGGCGGCGGAAAGACAAAAAGTGACGGCTACTTCATTACAAACGCTTGTATTGGCTGCCGTGCTTGTGAGGCGGTCTGTCCGCAAAACTGTATAGATTTTGCTGAGACGCCTGCGGTGATCCGGCAGAAAAACTGCCTGCACTGCGGAAACTGTATGTCAGTATGTCCGCAAAATGCAGTTATTCGGGAGGTGTAAAAATGACGCAGACAGAAAAACGAATTTATTTAATCAAAGAACTGCTTTCCGAGCAGCCACGATATGCGGGTATGGAAATTCCGAAAAATGAACAGGAACAAAAATACCTCCTGCGCTCTCTTTTCAATATCCGTATGCCTAAAGCTGTCAACGAGGAATTTCTGAAGATTCAGGACGCATACCTGAAAGACGAAACTGAAAAGAAAGGCATTACGGAGCTCACTGACTTACAGCCCATACAGGATAACCTGTACTTATGGCGTGGCGATATTACTACGCTTCGGTGCGATGGGATCGTGAATGCCGCAAACAATCAAATGCTCGGCTGCTTCTGTCCGAACCACGGCTGTATTGACAATGCCATTCACACTTTTGCGGGGATTCAGCTTCGTTTGGCTTGTGCGGAGCTGATGAAAAAGCAGGGACACGAAGAAGAAACCGGCACAGCTAAAATTACCCCTGCATATAATCTGCCGTGTAAGTATGTTTTGCACACGGTCGGGCCGATCATTACGGGACGGTTAAGAGAGAAAGACAACCAACTGCTTGCGTCCTGCTATCGTTCCTGTTTGGAACTGGCAGAGCAGAACGGATTAAAGAGCATTGCCTTTTGCTGCATTTCCACGGGCGAGTTTCATTTTCCAAACGACAAAGCGGCAGAAATTGCAATTCAGACGGTAAAGGAATATAGGAAGCGGACTGGCAGTCAAATGGAGGTGATATTCAATGTTTTTAAGAAAACCGATTATGAAATCTACCGGAAATTACTCGGAACAAATTGAAAAGCTGAAAACAGAAATCGAAACCGCCGATGCCATTTTAATCGGGGCAGGTGCAGGGCTTTCCGCCTCTGCCGGAATGGAATATAGCGGAGAGCGTTTTGAAAAAAACTTTTCAGATTTCCATAAAAAATACGGTATTACCGATATGTACGCCGGTGGCTTTTATCCTTATGATACTTTGGAGGAATATTGGGCGTGGTGGTCAAGGCATATTCTGATAAACCGCTATGATTCAGGTGTTGGAAAGCCCTATACCGATCTGTTGGGGCTGGTAAAGGATAAGGATTACTTTGTGCTTACCACGAATGTTGACCATCAATTTCAGAAAGCTGGCTTTGATAAAAAGCGCCTGTTCTACACGCAGGGTGATTACGGCCTATGGCAGTGCTCCAAAGCCTGCCACGATAAAACCTATGATAATGAAGAAGCTGTACGCAAGATGATCGCCACGCAAAAGGATATGAAAATCCCCACGGAGTTAATACCGAAATGCCCTGTGTGCGGTGCTCCAATGACAATGAATTTGCGCTGTGATGATAAATTCGTGCAGGACGAGGGCTGGTATGCAGCGGCAAACCGCTATGATGATTTTATCCGCCGCCACGAAAATCTGCACATTCTCTTTTTAGAGCTTGGCGTGGGATTTAACACGCCTGTTATTATCAAATATCCGTTTTGGCAGATGACGGCGAAAAATCCCAATGCCGTTTATGCGTGTGTAAATTCAGGGGAAGCGATTTGCCCTTCGGAAATTGAAAAGCAATCAGTTTGCATTAGTTATGATATAAATGAAACGATTAAGAGTATTGATATATAAAGCGAGAAGGTGATACTATCGGACGAATTATTATATTAGAACTGACCGAGCATGACAGTTCTGCATTTGAGGATATTCTTGAATTTATATCACGCCATCCTGATTTGGAGAAATGGAAGCTTCGAGATGAGCCGGTATTATCTCTTCCCGGACTTGAAATAAATCTTGCCCGCAGGAGGATTACAAGTGACGGACGAGAGATCTCATTGACGGCAAAGGAATATGTTATTTTTTGTTTGCTGGTAGCAAATAAAAATCGTGTGCTGACCTATGACCAAATCTATGAAAAGGTATGGGGAGATTTTTCTTCAGGAAATGAAAGGGAAACAATCGGTTTCCATGTTCGTAATCTCCGTAAAAAACTTTTTGATTCCGTCCAAGAGCCAGCTTATCAATTAGAGAGTATTCGAGATGTTGGCTATCGGTTTCAGCATAATTAAAACAATTTTGAACAGCAGTATGTTTCAACGAACTATTACTGTTCTTATTTTGGTGATAATTACCGAGAAAATCATTATGTAGTAAAATATTATTAAATACTTGGATGCGGTGTGCCACAATATAAAAAAATGGGCAAAAGAAAAACAGAGAGATTTATTTCTCAGTTTTTTTACATAGATACTTACCAACATTAGAGTAAGGAAAACCTGCCTTTTTTCTGTATTCGCTCGGCGTTAGTTGGAATAATTTTTTAAATTGGCGACAAAAATAGCCAACATTTTCAAAGCCAGTAGCCTGTGCGATTAGAAAAATACTATTATCTGTATTTGTAAGAAGTCTTGCCGCACGTTTTAGGCGGTAATTCACTAAATAATTTATTGGAGAAGTGTTCAGATATTTATTAAATATATTTAATGCGCTGCTCTTACTTATTGATACGGTTTTTGCAATATCATCTAACGAAATATGATCAGAATAATTTTTATGGATATATTGCATCATAATTTGCAGCTGCGCTGTGGTTCGTGCAGATACTTCTGAAACGGAGGAGTCCTCTTTTATCTCCACATTTTCATATAGCACAGTCCATAGTTTTAAAAGTAATTCTACAGTTTTTATTTCATGGGAATTTGTTGTTTTTTGAGCAGAAAATACTGACAGCAGTAAATTTAGAACAGTATTCTGCCAATTCACATTGGGAGTTAATACAAAACAATCTATATTTGAATTAAGAATAGGCCAAATATATTTCCGGTATATTAAACTTTCTTTGGAAGATAACAAATCTGGCAGAAATACAATATTAGGGATAATGACACTTTCTGACGCTTCAAAACGGTGAATGGCTTTCGTATTTATAAATATGCCCATTCCCGAAGTTAGGACATATCTTTTGCCGCCTACCAGAAATTGAGCCGTTCCTTTTTTAACGAAAACAAATTCAATCTCGGAGTGCCAATGCCAATCTATACAGTGGAAATCAAATTGCCAAATATCCTCTTCATAGTATTGAAACGGATATTCCTCGTTCCCGTGATAAGCAGTTTCTCTTAATGTTTCGTCTGTAACAATTTTGCTATATTTATCATTAATGTTCATCAAGGTTCCTCCTTTTTGGGATATTGTGTAATAATATTGCGATATAGTGGATTCAAATTCAGGATATAATGCGATATAATCTAATTATAGTGCTGGAAAGAGAGGAAGTCAATATGGCTAAAGATTATAAAAAAACATTAAAAGCTTGTTATTTAGGCTTTATTACACAAGCAATCGCTGCTAATTTTGCTCCATTATTGTTTTTGAAATTCCATAACGATTATAATATACCTTTAGGAAAAATTGCCCTTATATCAGGGGTGCTTTTTCTTGCGCAGCTTATTGTTGATATTTTGTGTACGCAATTTGTAGATCGCATAGGGTATCGTAAATGTGTTGTAGCTTCAGAGGTGTTTGCTGCCGCTGGACTGGTAGGGTTAGCCTTTCTGCCTGAACTTTTGCCCGAGCCGTTTATAGGCATTATGATAAGTGTAATTGTTTATGCGTTGGGTAGTGGGTTGATTGAGGTGCTTTGCAGTCCCATCGTAGAAGCTTGTCCTTTTGAACATAAGGAAGCCACTATGAGTCTGTTACACTCATTTTATTGTTGGGGTTCGGTGGGCGTCATACTTGTATCAACAGTTTTTTTCGCAGTTTTCGGAACAGATAATTGGAGATGGCTTGCCTGTGTATGGGCGTTGATTCCGATATATAACGCCTTTAATTTTGCTGCCTGCCCTATCGAACACATTACAGAAGACGGAAAGGGAATGAAAACAAGCAGCTTACTTCGTATCCCGCTATTTTGGATTGCGATTGTCCTAATGATCTGCGCAGGCGCTTCAGAGTTATCTATGGCGCAATGGGCTTCTGCGTTTGCAGAATCGGCTTTAGGACTATCAAAGTCAGTTGGCGATTTGGCTGGTCCTTGTATGTTTGCGGTAACTATGGGGATAAGCCGTGCTATTTACGGGAAATATGGAGAAAAACTGGATTTAATGAAATTTATGCTGGGCTCCGGCGGTCTTTGTCTGATATGCTATATTGCAGCTTCTGTATCAAGCAACCCCGTTATAGGTTTGATAGGCTGTATTATGTGCGGCTTTTCAGTAGGGATTATGTGGCCCGGTGCTATCAGTATATGCTCCAGCCGTATTTCGACAGGAGGAACTGCAATGTTTGCCTTGCTTGCTATGTCGGGTGATTTAGGTGGAATGGTGGGACCAAGTATTGTTGGAGCAATCACACAAAGTTCAAATAATAATTTACAGATGGGAATGCTTACAGGATGCATATTCCCGCTAATACTTATAATATCGCTTCTCATACTGAAAGGTATGCGGAGAAAAGATATAAATAAAAAATGCAAGGAGGACTTACATTATGAATTTTAAATGGTTAAATGAAGGACAAGTTAAAGAGGAAGGGAACAGAATAGAAATGTTTGCCCCGGCACAAAGTGATTTTTTCTTTAATAACGGTACAGTTAGTGAAGAAGGAATTACGCCGGAATCTTTATGTAATGCTCCGTTTTACCACACTGAAATTGCCGGAGATTTCGTTATGCGGGTAAAAGTGTCCCATGATTTCAAAGATACATATGACTCCGCTTCCATTATGGTAATGCAGGATATGAAAAACTGGGCGAAGTCGTGTTTTGAAATGACTGATTTTGGTACGCACGCTGTTGTTAGCGTTATTGCAAGAAACGGGGAATGTGACGACGCAAATGGGTGCAACATTGACGGTAATGAAGTTTGGCTGCAAGTATGCAGATGTGGTAAATCCTTTGCGTTCCATTATTCTGTTGACGGCAAAAAATTCTACATGACGAGATTTTTTAATCTTCCTGTTGGCGAAACGGTAAAAGTAGGACTGTTGCCGCAAGCTCCTGTTGGAAACGGTGGGACAAGGTTTTATACAGACCTCACTTTTGAACAGAAAACAGTAAAAAATATTCGTATGGGTGAATAAACGGCTTTATCGTCCCTAAGAAACAGACTGAAACCTCAAACAGTTTCAGTCCGTTTCTTTTTATATATCATAATGCGTTTTCTTCTCCCCAATCACATATTGCGTTAAGTATTGGAATCAGTGATTTGCCACGTTCAGTTAAACTATATTCCACCTTAGGTGGTATTTGCGGATATTCTTTTCTATGAACTAACTGGTCTGCTTCCAATTCTTTCAGAGTGGAGCTTAACGTTTTGTATGAAATTTCGCTGATATACTTTTTCATTTCATTAAAACGCACAACTCCAAATTCTGCTAAAACATATAATATGGTCATTTTATATTTTCCGTTAATCAATGACAACGTATAGCTAAATCCTGTACTTCTGAAACATTCATTTGAAATAATCCGTTCACTCATTTTACACTTTCCTTTCTGATAGTTTATAACCTTTATGTTAGTATCGCACTTAAATGTGCGTACTTGCTTTTAGTTTCATTCTTGCTATAATGATAATATCTTGTATGGGAAAAGTCAATCCCACAATCAAAGGAGGATAATTTTATGAGCAAAAAAATAGTTGTAATCACAGGCAGCCCCCGTAAAAAAGGAAATAGCTTTGCCATGACA
>ERZ777011.704-NODE-704-length-47166-cov-7.460911_pt1 | contig 47166 bp, 61 predicted proteins | sample MGYA00374964_ERZ777011 | MGnify/ENA primary metagenome ERZ777011 (study PRJEB29310, sample SAMD00008975) | mouse gut metagenome | study: EMG produced TPA metagenomics assembly of the Metagenome analysis of fecal microbiota from mouse which was promoted...
TAGTTGCTGCTAATATAGCTAAAGGAAAGAGTATATTTGGAATATCAGGTACATACACAAGTGATGCAAATGCCGTAGCCGGAAATATCTTAAGTGGAAAAACAGCCTATGTTAATGGAAGTAAGATAACTGGTACAATTTCAAGTAAAGGGGCAGCAACATACACCCCTGGGAAAAGTAACCAAACAATAGCATCAGGTCAATATTTATCAGGAACTCAAACCATAAAAGGAGATTCTAACTTAGTAGCCTCTAACATAGCCAACGGGAAAACAATCTTTGGTGTAACTGGAACATATACTGGCGGAACTATTACATCCACAGAAAAACTTGGTAATACAACAAATGTTAGAACTATACCTTCAGGCTGTAGCATTTATATTTTTATTGGTGTAAATAAAATAACTTTTTCTAATTCTACGGCATTATATTCTGATAGGATAGGAAGTGGCGGTACACTTCCATGGTATGCAAGTGTTTTTGATTCAAAGATAGCTGGGCAAACCGCTAGTGTAGGTAATTTAAATATACTTTGCTTAAAGTAAGAGAAATAGATTAGTTATAATATTCCTTTTGTTCTTTTATTGACTAACAAAATAGATGTTAGCAAAATAACTGGCAATGCTTAATTTGTGGAAATAATTTTTGGGGAACAAGAATCATTTGTTTTGCGCTGAAGTAACTGATAAAAGTTACTTTTTTTTAATATTTAAAATTAATACTCTAAAAGATTTCTAAATTTTTACTACTAATTTACTACTTTTGAAAGTTAAAATACAATGAGTTATAACAATTTATAAGAATATCCTCCAAAAACAAAAATGTCGTAAACGCCCAAAAATAAAGGTTATAACGACATTTAAGAACTTATAAAAGAACAAATAAAAATTACTATATTTTAAAATAAAAAAAGCATATCACTATGCTTATTTAAATACGTATGGGTCCTTTTTTGTCCCGTCTCCACTAACATACACTACATTGTTATTTATATTAAATACAACATTTAAATGACTGTATGAATTACATAATGAAGATTGAGGCTTTTTGTAAAGAGTATAGACATTATCAGTAGTTTGTACATCCGCAGTTGCAGTCCAAAAACCGCTTGGGATTGATGTGAACCAATTATAATTAGTACAAGCAGCAGAAACTGTTGATTTACAATTTATATCCAAACTTGCTTGTAAGTATTCATAAACTGCAAGGGAACCAAATAATTGATTCTCAAGTTTTAAAGAACACTCGGCAGATCCATCTTTTGTTGTATCAGCTTTGCTTCTCTTCCCAATACATAAAGTTTGCGTGGTTATATAGTTTCGTGCATCATCGCTCCAAACCCTATTATTATTATAATAATTATCACTAACAGTTTTAATATTAGCATATAAGTTTTCAGAAACAATATAATCATTAATACCTCTAGAATCGTGAACAGTTGTGTTATATTTACTATCCCATACAACTTCGGATATCCCATCATTATCAATTAATCTAATCGTACCATCTTCATTAATTCTTATAATTCTAAAAGTTTTACCTGAAAAACTTACATAGTTATTTTTTACATCTCCACGGAATATATATTCATCAGCAGTTTCATATAATCCTGGACCAGATTCAACTAAACTATTTTCAACAATTTTATTTTTAAGATATGTTGTTTGATAGTCTTTACCGCAAGTTAAATAAGGCGTATAAACAAAATGTCCATTATTATTAGTAACAGTAACATTTCCATCACATTTAATATTTTCATCATTAAAAAGTTCTGTTAATTCTTGGATTCTCTCATCGCTTATCATTTTTTTTAAAGTATATGATCTAGTATCCTTATCTTGGCTCGGTAATTCTTTTTCATTCTCTTCATAATATTTTTTTGCTACTTGCATCATTTTTTCTTCTAGTTTGTCATAGGTATATTTATTACTAGAGCAGCTTGATATAAAAAATAGCACTAATATAAATACGACAAAACTTGCTATGACGATGCCTAAAGTTTTCATCATTTTTTGGTCCATATTATAACCCTCCCATTGCTACCTAAATTATAACAGAATAAATAGTCTCTTTCAATAATTATTTAAGTGTGGTATCATATGGTTGGTGAGTATTTATGACAAAAAAAAACAAAAATAAAAATAAAAAAACACAAAAAAATAAAAATATGATAATTTTTGTAGGAGCTGCTATATTAATTATCATAATTGTTACTATATGCTTTTTCCTATTCAATAAGAAGAAAAATCAACCTCTAGATTTATTTAATAGTTCTAATCAAGAAGTAAAAGTTGAAGAAGAAAATAAACTAAATATTGTAAATCCCAATTCCAAAACACGTAATCGTGCTGTAATGATTAATAACATAAAGACTGTTTGGGGATATCAATCAGGTATTCAAGATGCTTATATTGTTTATGAAATAATTACTGAAGGTGGCATTACGCGTTTGATGGGTGTTTTTAAAGATGTAATGCCTGAAAGAATTGGCACAATCAGATCTTCAAGAGCTTATTTTTTAGACTATGCTTTAGAAAATGATGCAGTATACATGCATATCGGAGGTTCTCCAGAAGCACTAAGAGATATAAAATCTTTAGGTGTAAATGATTTGGATGGTGATGGTACTTTCCGTGATAAATCGATTGGCCTTGCTTATGAACATACGGCTTTTACTTCAATGTCAAAAATAAATGAAAGAATTACAGCAAGAAAATATCGAGATACAACAAATAAAAAATTGTTACTAAATTATAGCGTTGAAGAAATTGATTTAAGCACAAAAGAAGGCGCTATTTCTGCAAACAATGTACACATAATATTCTCAAATTCTAAAAACACCTCATTTGTTTATGACGCTGAGTCAAAAAATTATAAAAGATTTCAAAATAATATAGCTCACACAGATTATGTAACAAAGAATCAATACACTGTTAAAAATATCATTACATATCAAGTAAGTAATTCAACATATGATTATAAAGGTAGACAAACTATAAATAATATTGGATCAGGTACAGGATATTTTATAAGTGACGGATATGCTGTGCCAATAACTTGGGAGAAAAAGGAAAGAAGTGACCAAACTGTTTATAGATATTTAAATGGTGAAGAAATTATTGTAAATGATGGAAATACTCATATCGAGATTCAACCTAAAAATAAAACTATTACCATAAACTAACTTGTAATTATTTTCCTTACATGCTAAAATGTTAATATAATAAAGGGGAATGTGAAATGTTAGAATTTATCGTCTCAAATTATATTCTATTCATCGTGGCAGCAGTTGTTTTACTTCTAGGATTGTTTGGTTACATGATGGACAAAAAGAAGTACAAACAATATCGTCAAGAAATAGTTAATGAACAAAGAGCAGTTGAAACATTAGAGTATCAACCTGATATCCAAAATGTAGCAACACCAGTTTCTGTTGATAACGTTACTGAACAAGTTTCACAAGTTACTGAAACTGAAAATAATCAGCCTGAAGTGCCTGAAATAGAACAAAATTAAATGCATTTCTGATATGCATTTTTTTAATCAATAATATAAAATAGTGAGGTGACCTTATGACACTAGCAAGTGCATGGAGTTTAATAACAAAAATATTAGATATATGTATTGTTTGGGCAATGCTATACTTCTTATTAAAGAATCTTAAAAATAATGTAAAAATGGTTTTAATCTTTAAAGGTGTAATATTATTAATATTTATCAAATTTATTAGTAATTTAATTCATCTTTATACCGTTGGTGTAATATTGGAATATGTAGTATCTTGGGGACCTATTGCATTAATTGTAATATTCCAGCCAGAAATACGTAACGTTTTAGAACAAATTGGTAGAACTCAATTACTTGGACGTCACAAAATATTGACTGTTGACGAAAGAGAAAAAGTAGTTTATGAATTAATGACAGCTATTGAACATTTAAAGAAACAAAGAATTGGGGCTTTAATTGTTATTGAAAGAAATATGTCGCTTCAAGAATATATAACACCAACTACAAAGTTATATGCCGACATATCCAGCCAATTACTAGAAGCTATATTTCTACCCCCAAATCCATTACATGATGGTGGAGTAATTATCCAAGGTGATAAAGTAACTTGTGCAGGAGCTGTATTTAAAACAAGTATGAATCCTAACGTTAATAAAAAACTTGGAACACGTCATAGAGCAGCTTTAGGAGTTGCTGAAGAAACGGATGCTATTGCATTAGTGGTTTCTGAAGAGACGGGAAGAATAAGTATTGCGTGTGATAATTATCTACATTACAATTTAACATTAGACGACTTTAGAGCAATGGTATTAGATGAATTAAGACCAAAAGCAGAAGTTTTCTATGATGCAGATGAAGGGATGAGTGAAGAAGATGAGTAAAATATTTAAGCCTTTCATATTACTAATAAGATTAATTTACAAAATAATTGATAAACTAATTGTTACACCAGTAAGTCGTATTATTTATAAATTAGGTGAAATCTCTAAAGAAAACTCAGGAAAATTAGAAAAAATATTAAATAGACCAAATGTCTTAATATATTTATCTCTTATTTGTGCCATTGGATTATTTGTACTTGTTGATTCACAAGTAATCAATCTTACAGAAAATAATGCTGAAATATTAAGAGATCAAAAAGTCAATGTTTTATACAATGAGGAAGCATACGTCATAGAAGGGGTTCCAGAAACTGTTGATATTACTCTTATTGGTAGCAAATCAAGTATATACTTGGCTACTCAACTTGGAGATCATGAAGTAAAACTTGACTTATCCAAATATGGTGTTGGAACTTATAAAGTTGATTTTAAATATAATCATTCGGGCTCAAGTGCTGATTATAAATTAGATCCTTCCACTGTAACTGTAAAAATAAGTGAGAAAGTATCACAAAAGAGAAATCTTTATTATGATTTATTAAATGAAGATCGAATGGATTCTAAACTAAGTGTATCTGATGTAGTGTTAGATACAAATGAAGTAGTTGTAAAATCATCACAAGAGATACTTGATAAAGTAGCTGTAGTTAAAGCATTGGTTGATGCCTCTCAAATAAAATCAAAAGAATCAGCCGAAGAAACAATTGAGAATGTTGGTTTAGTTGCCTACGATGCTAATGGTAATAAATTAGACAATGTTGAAATGGTACCATCAAAAGTAAAAGCTAAAGTAACAGTTGATTCATATCATGCTACTAAGACTGTAAAAGTTATAACAAATGGAACTATGACTAATGGTAAAGCAATTGGATCAGCAATCTCCACAATCAAAGAAGTTGAAGTTTATGGAGATAAAGAATCAGTTGATAAAATACCATACATTGAAGCTCCTATTAGTATTAATAATTTGGATGCTAATAAAACTATTTCTGTAACATTAACAAAACCAAGCGGAGTAAGATATTTAAGCGAAACAACTACGCAAGTTGCAGTTACTGTTGGTGATGCTGAACAAAGAACCATTGCAGAAGTCCCAGTGTTACATGCTAATTTAGGTGAAAACTTATCTGCTGGAGCTAGTCAGGAAAATAAAAACATAGATGTAATTGTAACTGGTGTATCATCAGTAATAAACGATGATGATATAATAAAAGGAATAACCGTAACTGTTGACTTATCGGGATTAAAGCCAGGAACTTATCAGGTTCCAGTAAAAATATCATCTTCATCAGAATTAATTACAGTACAACCTGTAAAAACGGAAATAACTGTAACGATATCTCAAAGAAAATAAAGAGTACTAACTCTTTTTTTCTTGAGAGAATATGAGAATGTAAAGAAGGATTTTTAATATCCTCCTTTTATTTATTTTTATGATATACTAATACTAGATAATGAGGTGGCTGAATGAAAAAAAATGGTTTTACAATGGTTGAATTATTAGCTATTTTGGTTGTGTTGGCTATTTTATTTGCTTTGGCTGTACCTGCATATTCAACAATTCTTTTAGATGTTAGGCGTGATAACTATAGTTCAAAAATAACAGAAATAGAGCTTGCAGCTAATAAATACGGAGAAAAAATAAAGGATGACGTAAAAAATAAAGGACAAGCATGTTATCACCAAGAGATCTCCTCGCTTATAAAAAAAGGTTTGCTTTTATCAGAAAGCGACTATGATGATATAATCATAAATCCAACAAACGGAGAAGCTTTTTCTGGAAAAGTATTAACTTGCTATTGCAAGTCAACGTATGATATAAAATCTTATTATGTTGAAGACTTTAACTCATCAACGTTTTATCATGTAGGAGATAAGGTTTTTTCAAATAATCAAATATATATATGTAAGCATGATTATCCCGGAGGAAACTTAACAATTTCTTCTAATTATTATGATGAACATCAAAAAAAGAATCTTCCTTATTTTGAAGTATTATCTTGTTAAAACGACTAACTATCGTTTTTTTTCTTTTTTTATGATAAAATTACTTTAGAGTATTTATGAGGTAAGTGGTATTAGAATTATTACATTTAATAAGAAAGGAATGGCTAGTAATTATGAAAAAAGTTATCATGCTAATCTTAGATGGATTTGGAATAAACGATTCTGAATATGGTAATGCAGTAAAACAATCAAAACTAGATTGTTACAATGAAATATATAATGAATATCCCCATGCTATTTTGCAAGCAAGTGGAGAGTATGTTGGACTTCCCGATGATCAATTTGGTAATTCCGAAGTTGGACACTTAACAATAGGAGCTGGAAAAAAACTAAAACAAGATATCACTTTATGTAATGAGGTTTTAGGAAGCACCCTAATTGAACATGATGAAAAGATGCTTAAATTTATTGAAGATGTTAAAGAAAAGGGTGGAAATCTTCATTTAATGGGGCTAGTCTCCGATGGTGGAGTTCATTCAGATATTAAATACATGAAAAATTTAATGGCACACTTAAAAACTATGGGAGTAAAAAAAGTATTTTTCCATGCTATTACAGATGGAAGAGATACAAGCACTAAATCGTCAATTGGATATTTAAAAGATTTAGACTCTACAATGCGTGAAGTTGGTATAGGAAGTATTTCTACAATATGCGGAAGATACTATGCGATGGATCGCGATAACAAATACGAAAGAACGAAAGTATATACAAATCTATTACTTAAGGGTGAAGGAGTAAAAATAAAAAAATTTGAAAAAGCAATTGAGACTTGCTATAAAAGAGATATAACAGATGAATTCTTAGTACCAATACTCATAGATAGCAAATCACTTATAAAAGAAAATGATGGCTTATTTTGGTTAAACTTTAGAGGAGATCGTGCAAGACAAATACTTAATGCCTTAAGTGATCCAGATTTTGACGGTTATAGAATTAAACAGCCAAATAATTTAAATGTTCTTACCCTAGTTGATGTTCCAAACACTAATAATACGGAACATTTACTAGAAAATGAACAAGACGTTTATTCGCTAGGATGTTACTTTTCTGATTTAGGTCTACGTCAAGCAAGAATTGCTGAGACAGAAAAATATGCTCATGTAACATTTTTCTTTAATGGTGGAGGAGAAACAAAGCTAAAGGGGTGTGATAATTTCTTAATTCCCTCTCCAAAAGTAGCGACATACGATATGACTCCTGCTATGAGCGTAAAAGATGTCACAAAACAAGTTGTTAAATGTTTAGAAAGAGATTATGATTTCATTTTGGTAAATTTTGCCAATCCTGATATGCTTGGACACACAGGAAATTTAGAGGCAGCAATTGAAGCACTAGGAGTTATGGATGAATGTCTAAGAGATATAGTTGAAGCAGTAGATAATAATTTCTATAAATTGATTATTACTGCCGATCATGGTAATTGTGATGAAATGCTATCAGAAAGTGGGGAGAAGTTAACAACTCACTCGACTAATCCTGTACCATTTATAATTAGGGATAAACATGTTCGTTTAAAACACAAAGGGGATTTAACACAAATAGCGCCAACAATTTTAAAATATATGGATATTGCAATACCAAAGGAAATGAAAGATACTAAGACTTTATTTAATGAAGAAGATTAAGGGTGAAAAAAGATGAATTTTGATAAAAGTATTTTAAGAGAGGCTGACATAAGAGGAGTCTATCCAGACCAAATAAACAGTGAATTTGCAAAGAGATTAGGTTGTGTATTTGGAACTTATGCTCAAAGTGTCGGCAAAAGTTACTGTGTTGTTGGTCATGATAATCGTTTTGGCGGCCCAGATTTAACAAAAAATTTAATTGAAGGACTTATATCAACTGGCATAAATGTCATGTATATTGGTCTTGTAACAACACCAATGTTTAATTTTGCGTCGCGTTCTGTTGGACAAGAATACGGAATCATGGTTACAGCTAGTCATAATCCTTCAAATGATAATGGATTTAAAATATTCGGTCGTGATTATCAACACTGTGATTATGATGAATTAGATATCATATATGATGCTTTAAAAAATGAAAACTACAAATTGAAAACGGGTAAAGGGACAATCGAGCATATTGATGTAGCTGATGCTTATGCCGAATTTTTAGCAAAATCAATTAATTTAAAAAAGAAAGACATGAAAGTTGTTGTTGACTGTGGAAATGGAACTGCTTCAACTATAATCAAAAAGGTATATGATTTAATTCCTAGTGAAGTAGTCTATTTGTTTTGTGATTCAAACCCTAACTTCCCTAACCATCATCCCGATCCAAATGTAAAATCTAATTTAGAAAAATTAGCCAAATCTGTAAAGAAAAATCGTGCTGATTTAGGACTTGCTTATGATGGAGATGCTGACAGATGTGGGTTCGTTGATAATAAAGGAAACATTGTTGAAGCTGATATAATGATGGCTCTTCTTTGCAAAGATATTATTAAGAATAATCAAAATAAGACAATACTAATAGATGTAAAATGTTCAAAAGCACTTGAAGATGCAATTAATGAGGCTGGTGGTAATGTTTTAATAGAAACTCCTTCTTCTGCAAAACAAGAAAGGGTAATAGCTAGCCAGCATATTAATTTTGGTGGTGGGTATTCAAATCATATATTCTTTGCTGATAAGCATCCAGGCTATGATGATGGAATATATGTAGGTTTAAGAGTACAGGAAATGCTGTCAGTTAGTGAGCGTTCTTTAAGTGATTTAACGAAAAAATTACACCATTATTATAATACGGAAGAAATAAAGGTTAAAACAACGGATGAAAAGAAATTTAAAATAGTAGAAGACATAAAAAAATACTGTGATAACCACTCGTATGAATATTCAACAATTGATGGTATAAAAGTTTTTGTACCTAATGGTTGGGCTTTAATAAGAGCTAGTAATACTGGACCAAATTTAACGCTACGATTTGAATCAACTACAGAATCTGGTTTAAAGAAAATAAAAGAAGAATTTATGGGTGTAGTAGATATTTTCCAAAAATAAAAGACTTAAGTAATTAAGTCTTTTTAACTTTCATCATTAAATAATAATGCAATATCTATTTCCAAAGCATCAGCAATTCTAGATAGATAAGCAATAGTTATATGCTTATTTCTGCTTTCGTTTTCAATATCACATATATATTCTCTTGAAATATCTGTTAAATCTGCCAAATCTTGTTGAGTAAGATTTTTATCTTTTCGAATCTTTCTAATATTCTTTCGTATTACTGAATAGTAATACTCATCAGTATGAACATACTTTTTTTCTTTTACTTCTAAATCAATCATTTCGTCAATTCCTATCTAACAGATTTTTAAAATCTGTAGTTTATATATTTATATTTTGTTATATAAAAAGTCAAAATTATATAGGCCACTAGCCACGCATAAGCATAATTGTGTTTATAAAGAATATGATTTATGTTATAATGAGCAAGAAGCGGAGGGGTATTATGAAAGATATACTAATTGATACAATTCTTGATTCAATTAAATTACTGCCATTTTTGTTTGTGGCATTTTATATAATTGAACTTTTTGAACATAAATTTGCTAAAAAGACTAGAGAGGCTATAACAAATTCTAAAAAGTTTGGTCCAATAGTCGGTTCATTTTTAGGCATTATTCCTCAATGTGGCTTCTCCGTAGTAGCAACAAATCTATATGTAACAAGAATTTTATCACTAGGGACATTAATTAGTGTTTATCTTTCAACAAGTGATGAAATGTTACCAATATTAATTTCTCATAATGCACCCCCAAAAGATATATTAACAATTTTAGGAGTAAAAGTCTTGATTGGAACTATGATGGGTTTCATAATTGACTTAATTATAAGAAAAAAAGATGCACAAGAATTTTCCATTTGTGAAAGCGATAAATGTGACTGTGAGGAATCATTAATAAAATCTACACTTATTCACACAATAAAAACTTTTCTCTTTATTTTTCTTATAACTTTGGTGTTAAATATTTTAATGAGTTATTTAAGCGAAGAGATTTTAACTAAAATTTTTATGACAAATTCAATTTTTGCTCCATTCCTGTCATGCTTGATTGGACTAATACCAAACTGTGCACCAAGTGTTTTAATTACAGAACTATATTTAAGTGGTGTTATCAAAATAGGAACATGTATAGCTGGACTTTTAACAAATTCAGGATTAGCCTTAATAGTTTTATTTAAAACAAACGACAATATAAAAGAAGATATTATTATACTTACACTAATATACATTGTTGGTGTAATATCAGGCATAATTATTAATTTAATATAAAATGTTAAAATCAGTTGACAAATTTCCAATCAAAATTGGTGGTTTGCAACTAATTTTTTTTATATAATTAAATGCGAAAGAGGTGAATTATGAATAGTATAGGAGAGAAACTATTAAATTTGAGAAAAGGAAAACATTTATCACAAGAGGAGGCTGCAGATAAACTCGGTGTAACAAGACAGACTATTTCTAAATGGGAAACAGAGGAATCAAAACCAGACTTTGATAAAGTTGAAGCAATATGTAATTTATACAATATAACACCAAGCGAGTTATTTGGTGTCAAAGAAACAAAAGAGAAAAAGGAAACCAAAGAAATTAATAATGCAAACTCAACTAAAAAAGCTTTAGGTATAAGTGGTGGAATTTTACTTTATTTTATAGCTGTTGCTTGGATGGTTGTATCTGTTGCCGCATTTAAAATAAATCCCGTCTTATCTGTAGGTATATTCTTAACAATTTGCGGAATTGCGACATTTATAATTATCTATGTATGTCTAGTCTATAAAAAAGAAAAACTCATTGAAGAAAAAGTAAAAAATCCTGTTCAGAAATCAATATGTGATTGTTTAGCAGCAGTTACTTGTGTAATATATTTTATTATAAGTTTTATGACAATGGCATGGCATATAACATGGCTTATTTGGATTATATATGCTCTTGTTGAAGAAATTGTAAAACTTATCTTTGTGTTAAAGGAGAATCAAAATGAAGAATAAAGGATTAGTTATATTTTTAATCGTGTTACTTGCGATTTGTGTTGTTTTCTTGTCAGGACTTCTATTCTTTAGTATTTCCGGAAAGAAAATAAAAGGGCCCTTTGGCTTTTTCAACACTTATAAGATTAGCACTACAAAAATATATGACAAAGTATATGAAAATGATTTTAAAGACATAGATATTGATACATCCGCTGCCAACATAGAAATAAAGACAGGAAGCGAAAATAAATTAGTGATATATGGAGAAGAAAACCTTCTTAGCATAGATGATGCTAATGAAATATTATCACTAAGATATGATTCGGAACCATGTCATTTCTTCTGCTTTAATATAAAATCAGCCAAAATAGTATTATATTTAAAAGAAGAATATAATGGAAAAATAAATATCAACAATGACTATGGAGATATTGATATTGAGAAATTTGAGCATTCTAAAATTCAAGTTGACTCAGCATTTGGTGATACGTTAGTTAAAGGTGCTTTAGATGTTGTTTTATCATCTTCTTGTGGCGACATAGATATTGGCGAGGTAGAAAATGCGGAAGTGCACAATAATTATGGTGATATAAATATTAAGAAAATCACAAATAAAGCCGACATAGAAGATGATTGTGGAGATATTGAAATTAACGAAGTTGACTTAAAAGAAAATTCAACAATTGAGAATAATTTTGGTAACATTAAGATCAAGAAAACTAATGATATTATGATAGAATCAAAAGTATCTTTAGGAGATAACAAAGTTAATAAAAATAATTATAAATCTGATATAGTTTTAAATATAAAAAACGATTGTGGAGACATTGAAGTAAATTAAAAGAGGAATAAAAATCCTCTTTTAATTTTTTATAATAGATTCAAGTGCTAAATAAATCATTTTATCTAAACTTGTTTCACGCATCTCTGGCGTAATAATATTATCCGACTCAAATTGTGAGTCGACAACTGTTAATAGCATAGAAGCTTTTTTCCCCTCGCATTTAGCTATATGCATAAGAGCAAAACCCTCCATTTCAATGGCTGTTAATTCATTCTTAATTGGACAAGCATTAATTATATGATCAATTGGGCTATAAGGGTCAAATGTGTCGCTTGTAAGTGTTGGACCAACTTTAAGTTCAGTCCCAATTTCTTCAGCTGTACTCAAAATATCCGCATTAAGTTCAATGGATGATTCAAAAAACTTATCTCTTGATTTACTCCAATGGTAGGCAAATGCAGATTCTGAATAACACCCAGTTGAAAGGCAAATATCTAACTTCTTTATACTATCTTTAAAAGCTCCAGAAGAACCAATTCTAATAATCTTCTCCACATCATAAAAATGAAACAATTCATATGCATATAATCCTATAGATGGAGTTCCCATACCATGCCCCATAACTGTTATAAGTTGATCTTTATAATATCCAGTAAAAGCATACATATTTCTTATTGTATTAACTAGTCTGTAATCAGTTAAAAATTTCTCTGCAATATATTTTGCCCTTAAAGGATCTCCAGGAAAAAGTACTCTTGATGCAATATTTTCTTTTTCTGTTACCACATGTAATGGTTCCATAAACATCACCTATACTAATAATAACATACCTATGATATAATACCATTATAAAAAAAATGATTTTACGTATAATAAAAAATGAGGTGTAAAATATGATATATAAACTACATAAAAATGGGTCATATAACATTCACACTATTACGACAGATAAGTTTAAAACAATAAGAATGGAAATAATACTAAGAAATAATTTTAACCAAGAAACAGCTGCTATTAGAACAGCCCTTTTTGAAATGCTTACAGAAAATAGTAAAAATTATAAATCAAAAAGAGAATTAAACTTAAAAGAAGAAGAGTTATATAACACGATTATTTATGCAGAATCGACAAAACTTGGAAATGAAATTTTATCATCTATTAATCTAGAATTTTTAAATCCTAAATACACTGATGATGATTATTTAAATGAGGCCCTTAAATTACCATTTGATTTACTCTTTAATCCTAATATAATAGATGGAAAGTTTGATGATGACACATTAGTAACGATAAAGCAAAGATTATTATCAGAACTTGCAAGTATCCAAGAAAATCCACAAAAAAAAGCTATTTTTAATGCGTTAAAAATCATGGATCCAAAATCAATTTCGTCAAAAAATTTAATTGGGACAGAAGAAGAAATAAACAACATAACAACTACTAAACTATATCAAGAGTATTTATATATTTTAGCACATGATTATATAGATATATTTATAATTGGTGATTTTGATTGTGATGAAGTTATCAATATAATAAATGGAGAGTCTAATTTTAGAACTATCAAGAATCACGATGTATCTTTATTTATTGATAATAGAGTAAAAAATAAAGTAAGTAAAAAGGAAGAATCAAGCAACGATTATCAAAGTCAAATAGTTTATATTTATAATACAATAAATTTAAACGAAAATGAAAGAAAGTATATTATGCCAATATATAATATGATTTTAGGTGGCGGTTCTTTAGAAACAAAGTTATCTAAAAGTTTAAGAGGGGACAATTCCTTATGTTATGGTGTTCAAAGTATTTACAATAAGTATGATAATCTATTAATAATAACAACATCTGTTGATGCATCTAATGTGAATATTGCAAAGAAACTAATAGCATCATCGGTAAATTCAATGAAAGATAAAGTCACAGACGATGAAGTAAAACATGCTATATCATCTTCGATATCTTCTATTAATATGGCATATGATTATCCCAACAGAGTTATTGCAAATTATTTGTTTAATTACATGGCTGAATTAGATCCAATGGAAATTCGCATAGAAAATTATAAAAAAGTAACAAAAGAGGAAGTAGCAAAAATCAGTAAGAAAATAAAACTAAATACAATATACGTTTTAAAGGGTGAAAACAATGAAGAAAATTAAGATGGTTGGTGTAGATGAAACTCTAATTAATGAGACCTTATCGAATGGACTAAAAGTATATTTATTACCTAACAAAAATGTAAAAAACTTTTATATGACTTTTAGTACTAAATTTGGTTCAAATGATACTGAATTTAAAAAAACTAATGCTAAGAAAACTATGAGTGTGCCAAATGGCACAGCTCATTTTTTAGAACATCTAACATTTAAAATGAAAGGTAACATAGATGCAACGGATTATTTTGTAAAATTAGGATCCGATGTTAATGCATACACTACATTTAATGTTACATGTTATGAAGTATTTGGATATGACTTATTTAAAGAAAATTTAGAAACTTTATTAGATTTTGTTCAAACACCATTTTACACAGAGAAATTAGTTGAAGAAGAAAAAGGAATAATTAAAGAAGAAGTAAAAATGTATGATGATGATATTGAAACAGAATTAATATTTAGATTATTTAAAAATTCATTTCACAAAGACAATACGAAAAATTTAGTTTCTGGCACTGTAGAAGATGTTCAATCTATAAGTTTAAATGATTTAGAGAAAGCTTATAAAACCTTTTATCATCCATCAAATATGTATGTAACAATTACAGGAAATTTTAATGCAGAAGAAGCTCTTGCCATAATTGAAGGAAATCAAGAGAAGAAAAAATTTCCAAGGAAAGAATCAGTTATAAAAATAAAAGAAAAAGAGCCAAACACAGTTGTAAAAGAATTTGAAGAAATAAAAAGAGATGTTGAAATAGACAAAGTCAATATTGGTTTAAAAATTCCATATTCCGCTTTTTCATCACTAAAATTGACTAGATTACAAGAAAATGTTTATATTAATATTTTAACTAATTCTATGTTTGGACGAACAAGTAAGATAAAAGAAAAACTAGTAAGCGGCAATATTATTACAGATGGTCTATATGTATCTCGTACTTATTTGGAAAATCATGTTTTTGTTAATATAATTGCCGAAACTCCTTATCCCAAAAGATATATCACTTTAATGGAAGAAGCAATAAAAGAATTTGAAATTGAAGAAGATGAACTTATTAGAAAGAAAAGAGTCGCTATAAGTAATCTAATAAAATGTTTCGATGATATTGAAGAAACAAATAATCTAATTCAATCTGACATTTTAGAATATGGTGATATAAACGCGAACCTATACAATATTTACAATGATTTAAATATTAAAACAGCTAAGAAAATTGCAAGTAAAATAAATACTAAAAATAAATCCATTTTAGTGGTAAAGAAGAAAAAAACAGAGAAAAAATAATTTTTTTCTTTTTTTTTGAAGTAAATGAAAAATAAAAAGGTAATAAGTAAGTAGGAGGTGATAATATGGAAATGCTAAAAACTCATAAAAAGAAACTCATTAGTCTACTTCTTTTTGGTATATTTGCTATAATATGTGCATTTAATTATATATCCATTGATAAAGGCAATAATGTTTATGCTAATGAAGAAAACTGCGTTTGTGAAGATGCTTCTTTACCTACTGAATTCTATGTAGATATTAAAGGAGCAGTTAAAAAACCTGGAGTTTATTTAGTAAATGAAAATAATATTATAAAAGATATTATTGATATGGCAGGCGGTTTAAAGAGCAATGCAACAACTAGTAATATTAACTTATCAGAAAAAGTTACTAGTGAAATGGTTATTGTTGTAAATACCAAAAGCGAATTAACTACTAAACCAACTACAACGACAAGCAGTACATCTAAAACAGATGTATGTACAACGAAAATAATTAGTAACTGTGAAACATCTAATGAAACACAAGATAAACTTATAAACATTAATACAGCATCAAAAGAAGAGTTGATGAACATACCTAATATAGGTGCAAGTAAAGCTGATTCTATAATAATATACAGAAATGAGAAAAAGTTTAATAAAATAGAAGACATTATGAATGTTAGTGGTATTGGAGAAACTGTTTTTGTTAAGATTAAAGACTATATTACAGTATAATTATCTCTATTTAATATTACTTATAAGTGTCATTATTTTATCTTTTATAAGAATAAACTTAAATCAAAAATCATGCTTTACAATTAAAGAAAAAGAGTTTGTCGGAATATTAACTAATAAAAAAATAGAAGGAGACTTGTTCTCCTTCGAATTACAAAGCAAAGAAAAATTGAAATGTACTTATTATATGAAAACAATTGAAGAAAAAGAGTTTCTTAATAGTCTAGAATTAGGGATAACACTTTCTTTAAATGGTAATTTAAGTATCCCCCTTAATAACACTATACCTAATACATTTAACTATAAAAAGTATTTAAAACAAAATAAAATTAATTATATTCTAAATGTTGAAAAGTTAGAAGTTTTGAACAATAAAACGAGTATTTTATATTCTATAAAAAATAGAATTCAAAAACATATAAGTAATTATAAAAGTAAAGACTATATAAACGCTTTTATAACAGGAGATAAGAGCTTAATTGATGAAGATATAAAAAAAGATTACCAACAATTAGGTGTATCGCATATCTTTGCCATATCAGGGATGCATATATCTTTACTATCTTCAATAATACTTTTTGTTTTAAAAAAATTAAAGGTGAGTGAAAATCATTCCTATGTAATAGTTATTATATTTCTTTGCTTTTATATGTCTATAACTAATTATCAAGCAAGCGTTCTAAGAAGTGTTGGACTATTCATACTATTATATTTTAATAAAAAATATGACTTTAATATTGAAGTTATAAACATTCTATTTTTAGATATTGTAGTGATTTTGTTGATAAATCCAAATTTTCTTAGTAATATTGGCTTTTTATATTCAAGTGTTGTTTCTTTTTCACTAATAAAATATAGTAGACTTATAAAAGGAAATTACTTGATGAAAACTTTAAAGGTTTCATTAATTGCCTTTGCCTTTAGTTTACCAATAACACTTATAAACAATTATGAGTTTAATCTCTTGTCTGTTCTAAATAATTTACTTATCGTGCCATTAGTAAGTCTAATTTTATACCCATTAAGCGTGCTTTCATTTTTTATAAAACCTATTGATGACATACTTCTATTTATAATTAATATGTTAGAAAGTATAACTCCATATCTTTTAACTTTAAAAATAGTCGTGCCAAAGGTAAGTATAGTTGTTGTCATTATATATTATATATTTTTATATTTATTTTTCGAGTCTTATAAAAAGATTTTTCTAACTTTAATCTTAGCTTTATTAATAATCGTTAAAATACAACCCGTGTTAGATCAAAATTACTATGTTTATTTTTTAGATGTTGGTCAAGGGGATTCAATTGTTATAAAAAAAGGATCTGAATGTTTACTTATTGATACAGGTGGTAAGGTTGGTTTTCAAAAAGAAGAGTGGAAAAAAAGGAAAGAATACTATTATACAGATAACACAATTATGTTTTTATATAGTATTGGAGTTTCGAAAATAGATACAGTAATTATTACTCATGGAGATGCCGATCATGCTAAGGAAATTAATCATTTATTAGAAAACATAAAGGTCCAAAATGTAATTATTAATAAGGGTGAGTTAAATTATTTAGAAAAAAGTATTCCTAAAAATTTACTAACTAAAACTTACAAAGGAAAATTAAATTTAACTATTTTAGATACAGATGTCATTTATAATAATGAAAATGATAACTCAATTGTTTGTTTACTTAGTGCTTATAACTACAAATTTTTATTTATGGGTGATGCTAGTGTAAAAACAGAAACTGATTTATTAAAAAAATATAATATTAGTAATGTTGATGTATTAAAAATCGGACATCATGGTTCAGATACAAGTAGTGGAAAAACTTTTATTGATGCAACAGCTCCTAAGTATGCAGTCATAAGTGTTGGTAAAAATAATCGATATGGACATCCAAAGAAAAGTGTTGTAGATAATTTAAATAAGTCTAAAATATACCGGACTGATATAGATGGCACCATTAACTTTAAGATAAATAATAATGGTCTATTAATAAAAACATATGCAAATTAGACTTAAGTAAATTAAAGAAAGGATGAATCTATGTGAATTATTATAGTGAGATAAAGAAGGAATTAATTAATAATGAAATAAATAAAAAAATTAAAAATAATTCAATTAATAAAAGTGATTTAAATACTTATTATAATGTTGGAAAAATACTTAGTGAGGCAGGTAAACATTATGGAGAATCAATCATCAAAGAATATTCAAAGAAACTGACAATTGACTTGGGAAGAGGATATGGTAAAAGAAATTTATGGCTAATGCTACGATTTTTTGAATTAAGTAAAAAAGTGCAGACACTGTCTGCATTATTATCTTGGTCACATTATTGTGAGATACTATCAATAGAAAAAATTGAAGAAATAAATTATTACATCAAAATAACGGAAACAAATAGTTTATCAGTAAGAGAACTTAGAAATAGAATAAAATCTCAAGAATATGAAAGACTGCCAGCAGAAACAAAAAATAAATTAATTAGTAAAGAAGATTTAAATATTCAAGATTTAGTTAAAAATCCCATTGTGATTAATAATAAACTAAATAATGAAACTATATCAGAAAATGTACTACAAAAATTAATTCTTGAAGACATTTCTTCATTTTTAAAAGAACTTGGTAATGGCTTCACTTTTATAGAAAATGAATACAAGATTAGATTAGGAAACAAGTATAATTATATTGATTTACTTCTGTTTAATATAGAATACAATTGTTATGTAGTAGTAGAACTTAAAGTTACTGAATTAAAAAAAGAGCATATTGGACAATTACAAGTGTATATGAATTATATTGATGATAATTTAAAACGAATTAATCATGATAAGACTATTGGAATAATTATTTGTAAACAAGATAATAAATATGTTATAAAGTATTGCTCTGATAAGAGAATAATTGCAAGATAATATAATTTAGTATGCTATAAAGTTTATAAAATACTGTCACATTAATTATAATGAAACATACAATATATTGTACGTATATATACGTTTATATAGATTTGGAAGGCATCTGTCTTCCATTTTTGCGTTAGTTAATAATTATTTGACAAATTCTTTTATAAATAATAAAATAGACAAGTCGAAAAGGGGATTTTAATGGATAAAATAGTAAGCTTATCAGCAAATGAATATTATGGGTATTTGGCAAGAATGGCCAATTTTATGCTTAAGTTTGGTGATAAATATGATGCCGAAACTCGAGATAAAATTTTGAATTATTATTTAAGTAGCTCTGATATATTTGGCAATACCGACAGTGATTTAAATCAAGTGTATGAAGCAACTGGAGTATTTGATTTGTTTCCTAGAAATATTTATTCATCATTTTTAGAAGAGATGGAAAAAAGATTTGATATAAATCGTCACTTGTTAGAAGTAGGATGTGGTCATTATCCTGCCTTTGCTGAGAAATTAGCTAAAAAACAAAAATACGGTTCTATTGATGCAGTTGATCCACTAGTAGTTACTGACAATATTGATGGTGTCAATGTAAAATCTGAAAAGTTAACAATGCGTTACGATATCTCACGTTATGATATGATTTACGCAATTATGCCATGTGAAGTAACATTTGATATGATTAAACTTGCTAATCTCTATGACAAAGACTTATTCTTTTTAGCTTGTTCTTGTTATAAAGTAAACATGGGAAGACAATCTACAAAAATTGGTAAATTGAATTGGTTAAAACTTGCAGAACAAATACTTGCAACAACAACTCCAAAAACAAGAGAATACAGAATTGAACAAGTTGATACCTTTGCTCAACCATTAATATACACAAGGAAAAAATAATTTTCTTCCTTTTTTTATTTGACTAATCTAGTATTTTATTTTAGAATATACAACCGCAAAGGAGGGGGGTAAAATGAGGTTTATAACTAATGAACATAGGGAAAAGTACTTGTGCTTATTCGAAGAATATGTTGATATCTATGGAAAATTTTATCCTAAAGAGGCTTTAGAATATATAAAGAGACATTTTCTAAAAACAGATTTTCAATATGGTTTTGATGTTGATATTGTTGCTCAAGTATACCAATATCTTGGAATTTATAATGAGTTTCAGGATAATACATATAAAAATTTTTATGATTTTTTGAGTTCCAATTATAATTTAAACCAACATTTACTTGAAGTTGCATCAGGTATGTTTCCATCTTTTGCTCAGATGGTAGCTAGTAAACAATGTATTGGCACAGTAACAGCAATAGATCCAGATAGTATAATTGATACACTTGATGGCATAAAAATAATAAAAGAGCCTTTATCTCCAGAAACTGATATAAGTAAATATGACTTACTTTATGCAATAAGCCCTTGCGAAGCATTAAAGGAAATAATTACTTCAGCTAATAAATATGAAAAAGAATTTTGTGTATTAGCTTGTAGTTGTACACATTTGCCAAAAGAGTTAATAACTTATCGAAGAGAAGTATTTTATGGAGAATATATTAACTATATAGAAAGTATAATTAAAGAAACAATACCACATAACATTGAATATAAAATAGAATACACCAGTAAATTTAATACACCAATAATAAGTACAAAAAAAAGAAATTAAAATTAGAAAAGAGGAACATCATGGTATTTGATATAAAAAAGCGAGAGACATTGCGTAAAAGGCTAGAAGGATACTTAAACGAGTATCGTGATTTCTATTCAGAATATGCCTTAGACGAAATAGAAGAGAATTTTTTAAATCCCTACAGACCTATTCGTGATTCAAGTGATGTTTTAAATCAGATATATGCTTACCTAGGAATATTTGATGTTGAAAAAGATAATGCTTATGATATCTTTATAAAATTAATAAAATCAAGAATGAATATTCATTGTAACTTATTAGAAGTTGGTTGTGGATATTATCCATCCTTAGCTTTAAGAATGCTAAGACATCAGAAGAGAGGTTCAATTACGGCCATAGATCCGCTTCTTGTCAAAGAAGACTTTGAAGGAATTAAAGTAATAAAGACAAGATTATCTAAAAACTTTGATATAACTCCTTATGATATGCTTTATGGTTTATATCCATGTGATGCAACACTTGATATGATTGAATTGGCAAGTGATTATGATAAAGACTTATGTATTCTAGCTTGTGATTGTTATGAAACACTTGATGGTGAACTAGATGACATGAATGAATGGATTAAATATATCAAAGAGTATATCATGTCTTGCAATCCTAAAGGACGCGTTTATAAGATTGAAAAGATAAAATCTTTAAAAGTCCCATTAATTACTATGAGAAAATCAACAAAATAGGTTGATTTTTAAAAGTAATAGGTATATAATTTAGTATAGTTTTTACTTGGTGAGGAAAATCTCCGATTTTTCACTCAGTTTAAACATAAATAATTAATAGGAGGAACAAAAATGTCAGTAACAAAGGAAAGAAAAGCAGAATTGGTTAAAGAATTTGGTAAAAGTGAAACTGATACTGGTGCTACTGAAGTACAAATCGCTATCCTTACAGAAGAAATTAGAGATTTAACTGAACACCTAAAAGTACATATTCATGATTATCATTCAAAAAGAGGACTAATGATGAAAGTTGGTAAGAGACGTAGTTTATTAGATTATCTAAAGAAAAATAATGTTAATTCTTACCGTACATTAATAGCAAAATTAAATATAAGAAAGTAGGCACTAATTTTTTAGTGTCTTTTCTTTTATAAAAATGGTAAAATATATTTAGAACAGTGAGGAAAAGAAGTAATGGGAAAAAAAGTATTCGAAATGACCTTTAGGGGAAGAAAGTTAGTAGTTGAGCATGGTGAAGTTGCAAAACAAGCACATGGGTCAGTAGTAATAAGATATGGAGATACAGTTGTTTTATCAACAGTAGTAGTTGGTAGCAATGCCAATATCTTAAGCGATTTCTTTCCTTTAATGGTTTTATATCAAGAAAAATTATATTCCGTAGGAAAAATCCCAGGTGGATTTATAAAAAGGGAAGGACGTCCAACTGATGCAGCTACACTTGCAGCTCGTATGATTGATAGACCGATGCGTCCAATGTTCCCAGAAGATTTTAGAAATGAAGTACAAATTGTAAATACAGTTTTATCAGTTGATAATGATAATTCTCCAGAACTTGCAGCAATGTTTGGATCATCCCTTGCAACATGTATTTCTAAAATACCTTTTGATGGACCTATTGCCGGAGTAAAAGTAGGGCGTGTAAATGGCGAATTTATAATAAATCCTACACCAGCAGAATTAGAACTTTCGGACATTGATTTAACAGTAGCTGGAACAAAGAAAGCTATCAATATGGTTGAAGCAGGAGCTAAGGAAGTTTCTGAAAGTGATATGTTAAGTGCCCTAATGTTTGGTCACGAAGCTGTTAAAGAATTATGTGAATTCCAAGAGAGAATAACTTCTGAAATTGGCGAAGACAAGATGGAGTATGAGTATTTGGAAATATCTGATGAACTAAGAAGTGAAGTAACAGAACTTGCTAAGTCTAAATTAAATAATGCTTTACGTATTAAAGATAAATTAGAAAAATATGCAGCAATTGATGAAGTTAAAGAAACAATTGTTAATAAATATCGCGATGAAAACACTGATTTAGATAAGGAAGAATTAGAAATACTTATCACTAAGATTAAACTCGTTCTTGAGTCAATTGAGTATGATATATTTAGGTCAATTACGGTTGATGAGCATACAAGAAGTGATGGCAGACGTATGGATGAGATTAGACCACTTTCTGCATCAGTAGATATGTTACCAAGAACACATGGTTCAGCCTTATTTACAAGAGGAGAAACACAAGCTTTAGCAATAACAACATTAGGAGCATTAAACGAGTATCAAGTACTTGATGGAATTAGTTTAGAAGCTGAAAAGCATTTCATGTTACATTATAATTTCCCAGCATTCTCAGTTGGAGAAACTGGAAGATATGGCTCTCCTGGAAGAAGAGAAATTGGTCATGGAGCCTTAGGAGAAAGATGTTTAAAACAAGTAATGCCTAGCGAAGAAGAGTTTCCTTATACAGTACGTGTAGTATCTGAAATACTTGAATCAAATGGCTCATCAAGTCAAGCAACTATTTGTGCAGGATGTATGTCACTAATGGCAGCTGGTGTTCCAATTAAAGCTCCAGTCGCTGGTATTGCTATGGGACTTATAACAAGTAAAGACGAATCAAGTTATACAATTTTAACTGATATTCAAGGTATGGAAGATCACTTAGGTGATATGGACTTTAAGGTTGGTGGAACTAGGTATGGTATATGTTCACTACAAATGGATATTAAAATTAAAGGCATAACAAAAGAGATTTTAGAAGAAGCTTTAGAACAAGCGAGAAAAGCTCGTATGGAAATTTTAGATGTTATGGAGCGCGTTATTGCTAAACCTCGTGATGAAGTATCTGAATATGCTCCAAAGACTAGTATATTTAAAATTAATCCTGATAAGATTAAAGAAGTTATTGGTAAAGGTGGAGAGACAATTACTAAAATTATCCTTGATGCATCCAATGTTAAAACAGTTCAAGATGTAAATGCTGTTAAAGTAGATTTAGCAGATGATGGAACAGTAACAATTTACCATACAAATAAGGATATAATTGCCAAAACAGAGGAAATGATTAAATCTATTGCCCGAGAAGTAGAAACAGGAGTTAAGTATCCAGCTAAAGTTGTAAAAGTAGAAGATTTCGGTTGCTTTGTTCAATTGTGGCCAGGCTGTGAGGGATTAGTTCATGTTTCCCAACTAGCTCACGAAAGAGTTGAAAAACCAAGTGATGTTGTTAAAGTTGGAGATGAAATAATTGTTGTAAGTCAAGGTTATGATAATCGCGGAAGATTAAATCTATCTCGTAAAGAAGCACTTCCAAAACCAAAAAAGGACGAGAAAAAGGAAAATGCTGAGAAATCAAATGAGACAGAAACAAAAGAGAAGGAAGAAAAGTAATGGAAGAACGTGCTGTAAAGCCTGGACAAATATATAAACATTTTAAAGGAACTATTCATAAAATAGTTTGTATCGCTCTTGATTCAGAAACACAAGAAAAAGTAGTTGTTTATACCCATGAAAGTGATGGAGAAATATGGACTAGACCACTTAACATGTTCTTAAGTGAAGTTGATCATCAAAAGTATCCTGAAGTAACTCAAAAATATCGTTTTGAACTTATAGAAGATGAAAAGTAAAATTTTCATCTTTTTCTATTGTAAAGTTTATTGTTAAAAGTAAAAAATATGGCAATAATTGTTAAATTATGTTATATTTATAATAGAAAAAGGTAAAATAAAATAAAGGAGTGAATTTTATAATGAAAAAATTAATGGCACTACTAATCGCTTTTACATTAGTACTTCCTTTTGCTAACGTTAAAGCTGAAGAAGTAATTACTGATTGTTCAGTAAACAACTCATGCTTTGTTTATAAACCAGGTGACGAAGTAAATTTCTATAGAAGTGAGGCAGAAAGACAAGCAAACAATAAAGAGTCGGGTCAAACAACTATTATTCTTGAAGATGCTGGAGCTAGTTCAAAATATGTTAAAGTTTTAGCTCTATCTCCATTTGTTACAACTGAGGTATACTATGATTCAAAAGTTGAGACAACTCCAACAACTCATGTAAAAGATGCACACAAGACAGCTATAACTAAAGCTGCAGAAGATGCTGGAGAATATCCATGGTCATCAGCTAAACAAGCAAGTAATGGAGAAATTGAACTTGAATACATTACTTTAAATCAATTAAAAAATGTATTTGGAGCAACATTAACAGCTGATGGAACTTATACAATTGATGCAACAAAATGGGCAAAGGAATTTGAAATCGTTTTTGATGCAGCAACTGCTACAGAAGAATTAGCAAAAGAAATAAATGCATCAACTACAGCAACCGCTGCTGAAAAAGAACAAGCAAAAGAATTACTTGCTAATGCAGCACGTATGAAAAAAGGTTTTTATACAGGAGAGTATGATTTAAAAACTAATAAAGTTTGGGCAGTAGAATACACATTAAATACTGTGGGAGATAAAATTAACGCTATTACTGTTAAACAAGTAGATATGAATACTAATACTTACTCTTATCTACCAGTAGTATCATTTGATAAAACATATGATTGTCATACAAGAGTTAACCAAGTTGAAATGGGTTGTTACTCATGTGATAATGACTACAAATGGTTAGAAGTTGGAACACAAGCAGCTACTTGTACGTTGGTACCAGAAATAACTGCTAAAGGTAGTTGTGTTAAAGCCGTAAAGACAGGTGTAGAAGATTATATCCTTGAATTCGGTTGCATAGTAGCATTATGTGGAATAGCATTAGTTGTTGCTAAGAAAAAAGATTTATTTAGATCAATTTAAAAATACTATTTAGTAGGAAGATAATAAGAAATATTATCTTCTTTTTTTTGACAAAATAATTATTGTCAATATTGTTAAATAAAAGTAAATAATATAAAAAGTAATGCAATAGGAAAAAAAGTTATGATTAAGGTAGGTAAGTGCGCCTAAAAGGGAGGAAAAAGATATGAAAAAAGAAGAATGCCTAAATATAGATGCTCATGACAATTTTCGATTTATAAAGTAGTTGAAATTAAAAAAGAGTCAATTTTGGCTCTTGTTTTAATTTATATGTTAACTATTGAAAGTGTTAAGTAAATTCAGTGCCAATTGAATGTAACTTAAATAGATGCTATAATAATTACATAGAATAGAGGTTAGTTAATGACTTTTAAATATAAAAAAGAACTAATTATTGTAAGCATTGCTGTTTTTGTGTGTCTTTCAATATTTGTTATAATAAAAACTAGTTTCTTTAGAGATACAAAAGTAAATGAACCTATTAAAAAAGTAATGGAATACTATAATGAATCAGACAATGAACCCAAATATAAGGTAGCAACTATAAAAACTCCAACAAGTTCAACAAAACTTATTACAACAGTATCAAATATTAAAGATGATGAGGAATATTTTGAGCCAGATCCAAACTATAATGCAACAATTCCTTATGAAATAGCGCCAACATTTGAAGATGATGGCTCAATTATATATGATGGTTTAACTTTAACAGAACTTACAGATAAATTAAATAGATCATTAAATGGCTATTTATCAAATACGGGATATTTCTTTGCTAGATATACTGCTTTAACTGGAATGGATCCTTATTTAAGTGTTGCAATTGTTTTACTTGAAACTGGATGCAAATGGACTTGCTCATATCTTACAACTGCTTGTAATAATATTGGTGGGCTTAAAGGTGGTGTTTCATGTAATGGTGGTGCTTACAGTAAATATGAAACATTAGATGATGGAATTTCTGGCTACCTAGGTATTATTTATAATAATTATTATTTAAAGGGTATGACAACTCCAGAGACTATGGCATCAACATACGCTGCAAGTCCAACATGGGCTATGAAGGTTAACTCTTACATTGAAGAAATAAAAAATAGTTAAAATGCTGTAAAGCATTTTTTCTTTTTTAGAGAAGTGTGCTATAATCTAATTATAGTAGGTGATAATATGAAAACAGGTGTATTAGATAGTAAAATGAACTTTCATGAACTTCCATTTTATGAGATAGAAGGATTATGTGAGAAAATAGCTGAAAAATCTGCCTCTTTAAGCGATGATTATAAAGAAAAATACGAGGAATACAAAAAAAATATCACAAGATTCTCAGCTGCTTTCGAGTTTTGTTTACATGAACTTGGATGGATGCTTTATGATCCTTTTACTCTTGGCAATGATGAAGTATTATTTTCTAATGGTGAAAGATGCTATATTGCATCAATGGATTTTGTAAAAAAAGAGGGCTTTAACAGAAAAGATGTGCAAAATAAAGAAGTTGGATATCCAAGATTAGATGATACAACTATTGGATACGACCCTAACATAAGTATTACTAGCATTAATCAAGGAATAGTTGACAGTGAAGGTTATGTTGATTCATCTTTTGCCGATTCACTTGACACTTTAGCTGATATTGAAGTAATGTTTGAAAATATTAGTAGCAAAGATGCTTATCAAATGTATATGTCTTCAAAAAACTATTATCAAACTAAATTAGAATATATAACTAGTAGACCAAATACTATGTCAGCTCAAAAACTTCCTGATGGCAATATAAGTTTGCAATATGTATCCGAAAATAATGGTAAAGTATTAGAGTTTATTAATAGACTTAAAAGCCAAGATATGTTAGCAGAGTATATACCTATTAAAAGTAATGAAGAAACAAGTATTGTTAAAGCCGCTTAAACATTCTTTAAGAATGTTTTTTTCTTGAAGTTAGAACAATTGAATGGTAATATAGGTTTATAAAGGAATTATGGTATGAAAATAAAAGAGATAACAACAAAAGACTATGTAACTAAATCTAATTTGCCATCAAGTGATTATGTTATCAATCCTTATGTTGGTTGTCCACACGGTTGTAAATATTGTTATGCCTCATTTATGAAACGATTTACAAATCATGAAGAACCATGGGGAGAGTTTATTGATATCAAAAGATGTGAAAAAGAAATAGATATAAAAAAACTTGCTGGCAAGCGTGTATTTATGTCATCTGTTACAGATTGTTATAATGAACTTGAAGAAAAATATAAAATAACACGAAATATATTAAATAGACTTGTTGAATGTGATTGCGAATTAAATATATCGACAAAATCTAGTTTAATATTAAGGGATCTTGATTTACTAAAACGAATGAATAATTTATGTGTTAGTTTATCAATAAATACTTTAGATGAAAAATTCAAAAATGATATGGATAATGCTAGTTCAATTAGTAGCAGATTAAATACTTTAAAAGAATTACATGAAAATGGCATAAAAACAGTTTTATTTATGTCGCCCATATTTCCCTATATTACAGATTGCATTGGTATAATTGAAAAAAGCAAAGATTATGTAGATGAATATTGGTTTGAAAATTTAAATTTACGAGGCCCATATAAAAAAGATATCTTAGATTACATAAAAAGTAACTATGACCTATATTATAAAGACTATATTAATATTTATGTGAATAATGATATGACTTACTGGAATGAACTAGGAAACAAATTAAATGATTATTGCTGTAAACATAATATTAAATATAAAAATTATTTTTATCATGATGAATTAGTTAAAAAGAAAAAGGAGAGTATAAATTAAACTATACATTGTTAGACATGGTCAAGTAAATGATAATGTAAAAAAAGTCTACAATCATCCTGAAGGAGCATGAATTTACTGATTTTATAAATGATACTTCAGCAAAAGAAGTATATCTAGAAAATTATGATCATTTTGATGGCTATCATAGAATTTATAAAATTCCTTAATTAAACGAAATTATAAATGAACTTTTATAAAATAGTTTGTAAAAATAATTTATTTATAGTAACATATTAATTAGAAAGAGCAAGTAATGGAGGAACCTATGAAAAAGAGTTTTATTTTAAAATTAATTGCTATTATTTTATTAATCACTCTTGTAATATCTATTATTTTATTTAATAGTGATGAACATGTGGATGAAGTAAAAAAAGCCCTTGATAATACTAAAATTGTTAAAATATATAACTATCAAACAAAAGAATTATTAGATACTTATGATGTAAAAGAATCTAAAGATATTATTAAAGAATTAAAATATGATAAGTGGGAAAAAAGCGATAAGTTGAATGGCGATGAAAAAGTCTATCTACTAAAACTTTATTCTGATGAAGACTCAGAAGATATTGCCGAAGTAACTTTGTTTGAAAGTCATGAATATGTAAGCGTTTTAGTATACGATAAAATTGATAATGAAATTTATAAGGTTAACCATGATTTAAAAGACTTTTTAAAAAGGATAAATGCAAATAAATAATTGTTTGCATTTTTTTATTCTTTACTATAAAATATTATTAAAGGTGTGTGTTGTATAATGGAAAAAAAAGAAAAAAAGACAAGTAAAGTTAGTAAAACAAAAGATATCCCAAGTAAAAGTGTACAAAAAGGAACCCCTAAAAAAAGTAACTCTGAAGTTCTTGAAAAAAAACCAACAAAAAAACAAGATAGTATTGTTAAACTTGAAAAAACTAATCAAGAAGAAAAAGAAATAATAAAAGAAACAAATATTGAAGAAAAAGCAACGCAAGAGAAAAAAAGCATAACTATTGGTTATGTAATTAAAATAATTTTTTTAATTATTACTTCGCCAATATGGCTACCATGGCGTCTTCTTTTTGTAAGAAGAAAAGGAAGAAAGTTTAATGAAGTAAATACGGTAACGAAAGTGTTTAGAATTTTAAGATCGCCAATTACTAAGCCGTTAAAGTTTGCCTTATTTATTTTTATTCTAGTTGTTGAAATATCTTTAATAAATAAAGTAAGGTATTCACCAATAACTTATACTATAACTCGTTCATCAGTTCACAACTACTATTTAAAAGAACCAAATAATAATAAATTGTTATCATTAACGAATGATGTTTACGCTATTGAACTTAATAAACATCATGATGAATTTAAGCAAGCGTTTGATTATATTGACGAATGGTCATTATCAGAAAAAAACAAAATGTATGTAATACTAGATTCAAAAGCTGTTAAGTATGTATTTAAATATGCTGCAGATGAAGACATAACTTACCTACTTACAAGATTTAACACTGAAGAAAATTTACGTAATGATATTAAAAACTTAGTAAGTAATATTAACAAGTTAATTTCGAGAGGTTTAAATGAAACAAAAGAACTAATTGGTGAAGAAAGCGCAGAAGTAAAAGTTTTCTTTTCTCCATTTACAAGTTTAGGAAAAACACTTGATTACACAGTATTTTTAAATGCTGTTGGAAATCTTATTGAAGTTGTTGAATCACAGTCAAACCCAAGTACAATGAAACCAAATAAAAAAGAAGATTTGGATTATATGATTGATACAATCATCAAATATTCAAAAGGTGCTAAGTTAAAAGAATTAGGTGAATTTGTTCAAGAAGATGATGAACCAATACCTAGTAACAAAAATATTATAATTACTGCAAATTAATAAGCCATAATTGGCTTTTTTCTTTTATGCAACTGAAAGTTGATAGAAAATAAAGATAAAAAAGCATAATATTGTAACTATGAAAGGAAGGATTATATGAAATTTGGAGATAATTTAAGGAATATGAGAAAAAAGCATAATTTATCTCAAGAAGAATTATCCGAGAAAGTGAGGGTATCTAGACAAAGTGTATCAAAATGGGAAACTGGAGATGCCTATCCTGAGATGAATAACTTGCTTGAACTATGTAAAATATTTAAATGTCAAATAAATGATTTAGTTAATGATTCAATTATTGATATAGATTCATTAGATGATGAAGTATTAGAAAAAGTAGTATTATTACAGAAAGAAAAGCTATAAACATTTATGATGAGACAATTTCTCTTATACAAGAAGAAATAAAATACAGATTAAAACACCCTTTTAAAAGTAAAAATTAAGTAACTTTACTTCATAATTTTTACTTTTTTTCAATTTCGCAATAAACTATGCTAAAATTATATTAGGAAGTGATTCTATGGAAAGAAAAGTAGCAGTTATTACAGGAGCAAGACGAGGATTAGGGGCAAGTATGGCAACTGCTCTTGCAAGAAGAGGTTATAATATCGTTGTAAATGATTTTGTAGAAGAAAGAGAACTTTTAAATGTTGTTAAAAATATTAATGACAATTATGATGTAGAAGCTTTGGGTGTTATGGCGGATGTCAAAGAAGAATCGGAAGTAAAAAGATTTCTCGAGGTCGTTAAGAAAAAATTTGGTCGAGTTGATGTTGTCATCAATAATGCTGCTTTGGTTGAAGATATTGAACTTGAGTTTAAGAAAACAGAAGACTTTAATCGTATTTTAACTAACAATGTTACCTCAACTTACTTAATGAGTAAAATATTTGGTCGTTTCATGTATACAAATAAAAAAGGTAAAATAATAAACATCACATCAACTAATGGAATCAATGCTTATTTTCCAACAAGTATTGATTATGATGCTTCAAAAGCTGCTATAATTTCTTTAACACATAATTTTGCTTTAGAGTATGCTCCATATGTTTTAGTTAATGCGGTTGCACCAGGGTGGATAAATACCGAGATGAATCAAGATTTACCTATTAAAGTTATAAAAGAAGAAACCGAGAAAATATTTTTAAATAGATTTGCAGAGCCAGCGGAAGTTGCTTCACTAGTTTGTTATTTAGCTAGTGATGATTGCTCATATATAAATGGTGAAATTATAAAAATAGATGGTGGTTATAGATAACAACTTCATAGAAAAAGCAACTTTTAATAAATAAGTTGCTTTTTCTATAGAATATTATCATCAAATCCAAGTTTTTCTTTTGTAATATAAATAGGTCTTTTCTTAACTTCCAAATATGTATTGGCGATATACTCACCAATGATACCCAAAACAATTAATTGTATACCACCTAGGAGTAATACCACACACATTAAAGAGGCATATCCTGGGATATCTTTTCCAAATATTAAAGTTTCAAATAACACAACTAAAAAGTAAATAAAAGAAATCATAGAAATAAATGTTCCTAGAACCGTTGCAATCTTTAATGGTTTAGTTGAAAAACTGATAATTCCTTCTTTAGCGTAATTAAGTTGTTTTTTTAAATTAAATTTAGATTCCCCTGAATGACGTTCATTGGCAGAATATTCCATATAATAGGTATTAAAACCGACCCATGAAAACAAACCCTTAGAAAATCTATTAACTTCTTGTATGCTAATTAAAGCATCAACTACATCTGAGCGCATAAGTCTAAAATCACTTGCTCCTGATTTTACATGTTGGCCAGTAGACTTTTCCATGATTTTATAAAATGTTTTTTTTAGAAATTTTTGTGATTCTTTTTCTTTTGCGTAATCATTTACCATAGCGACTTCATCAAATTCTAAATTTTCATCTAAAAATTTAACCATATCTATAATATACTTTGGATCTTGCTGTAAGTCAGCATCTATAATACAAGTGTATTTTGCTTTAGAATTTTTTAAACCAGCAAGCATGGCAGCTTCTTTACCGAAGTTTCGAGAGAAGCTTATAACTTTAACAGTGTTTTTATTTTTTGTGTATATCTTCCTTAAAATGCTAAAGGATTTGTCGGTAGAACCATCATCGACAAATGTCAAGTAGTATTTTATGTCCTTAAGAGAAGTTGTTAAAGAATCATACAAATCTTCTAAATTTCCTTCCTCGTTATATAAAGGAATAATTACGTTTAATTTCATCTCGCTTCACCTGAACACATTATATCATACATTTATTATTAAAAAAATGGCGAAAAATTAATTTACAAAAAATTGATTTTTCCTTGTCAGAAAAAAAATCGTAAAATATGAAAGAAAATGCTTGCAATTCCATATAATCTAATGTATAATCATTGATAGTTTAACTGGCTGAGATGTGCAAGGTTGCTGATACACTAGGAAGAGTTGCATAAGAACTGGTGAAAATCAGGTTAATTTGTTACGGAGCTATGTTTATACAAGATATAGACGAAGGGAGGACATGTAAATGTCAAAAGTTAGAATAAGATTAAAAGCTTATGATCACCGAGTTCTTGATACTGCGGTAGCAAGAATAATCGAAACTGTAAAACGTACTGGTGGGGAAGTATCTGGACCTGTTCCATTACCTACTGAAATTCAAAAGATTACAGTTTTAAAAGCTGTTCACAAATACAAAGATTCTCGTGAACAATTCGAGATGCGTACACATAAACGTTTAATCGACATCAAAAATCCTAGCAAGGAAACTATGGATGCGTTAACTCACTTAGATATTCCAAGTGGTGTTGAAATCAATATTAAAACTATCTAATAAATAATATGGAGGAAAGATATGGAAAAGAAAGGAATCTTAGGTCTTAAAATCGGGATGACCGAAAAATTTACGAAAGATGGAAAAGTTATTCCTGTTACTGTTGTAGAAGTTGAACCAAATGTAATCACTCAAATCAAAACAAAAGAAAATGACGGTTATACAGCAATTCAAATTGCAACAGGCGGCAAGAAAGAAAAAAATGCAACAAAAGCCGAAATTGGCCATGCAAAAAAAGCAGGTGTTGCTCCTAAGCGCTTCTTAAAAGAAATTAGAGTTGAGTCTACTGAAGATTATACTCTAGGAAGTACTATAGCAGCAGACATCTTCGAAGTTGGTGAAAAAGTAGATGTAACTGGTACTTCAAAAGGGAAAGGTTTTCAAGGTGTTATTAAACGTCATGGACAATCTCGTGGACCAGAAACTCATGGATCTAGATATCATAGAAGACCAGGATCTATGGGAACAATGAGACCAATGCGTGTTTTGAAAGGTAAAAAATTAGCTGGACATATGGGCTCAGAGACAGTTACTATTCAAAACCTAGAAATAATTGAAGTATGTGTTAAGGATAATTACATATTAGTAAGTGGAAATGTTCCAGGGCCAAAAGGATCACTTGTTTTAATTAGAAACTCTGTTAAGGGTGGAAAAGTTGATCCAAAAGAAATCATCATTAATGAATCAGAAACAGTTGTGGATGAAATAGTTGAAGAAACTGTAGCAACAGAAGTAACTCCTGTTGAAGAATCAGTAGAAACTACTGCGGAAGAAACAACTACTGAGAATGTAGAAGAACCAACTGAGACTGAAGAATCAGATACTGCTTCTGCCCTAGAAGTCGAGGAAACTACTGAGGCTTAAGACCACAGTTAGATTAGGAGATTAATTTATGACAAAAGTAAATGTTATTGATTTAAAAGGATCAAAAGTAAAAGATATAGATATTAATGATGAAATATTTAAAATAGAAGGTAATGACATTGTTTTAAAGAAAGCAATTCGTTTACAAATGAATTCTTTAAGACAAGGAACTGCTTCTACTAAAGACCGTTCTGAAGTATCTGGTGGAGGAAGAAAACCATACAGACAAAAAGGAACTGGTAATGCAAGACAAGGAACTATTCGTGCTCCTCACTATAGAGGTGGTGGAGTAGTATTCGGCCCAACACCGAGAGATTACTCGTTCAAAATAAATAAAAAAGAAAGAAGACTAGCATTAAAAACTGCTTTATCGGAAAAACTTGCTGAAAGTAAACTTATCGTTGTTGATACATTAGAACTTCCTAGTGTTAAAACAAAAGATGCTATAAAGTTACTTGAAACATTAAAGTTAGAAGGGAAAGTGCTATTTGTTTCTTCGCATGATGCTGAAAAATTATATTTGGCAACTAGAAACTTAGGCACAATAGCAGTTATTATGGTTGATGAATTAAATGTTTACGATATTGTAAATGCAGACATTCTTGTTTGCGATGAAGATACTGTTAAATATATAGAGGAGGCGCTTAAATAATGAAAGATATTATAATTGCTCCAGTAATTACTGAAAAAGCTGCAAACATTAATGCAGAAGGTAAAACATATGTTTTCAAAGTAAAAAAAGATGCAAATAAACATCAAATAAAAGAAGCTATTGAAAGCGCATTCAACGTAACTGTAACAGATATTAGAACTCTTAATACAAAAGCTAAAGACAAAAGAGTTGGAAGATATACAGGAAAGACAAAAACTTATAAGAAAGCAATCGTTACTTTAGCTGACGGTAATGCTATAGAAATATAGTAGGAGGTATTACTTATGGGGATAAAAAAATATAAGCCAACGACTAATGGTCGTAGAGGAATGTCTACTCTAACAAATGAAGAAATTACTAGAACAACACCTGAAAAAAGTCTTTTAAGAAAAGGAAACAAAACAGGCGGACGTAATAATCAAGGTAGAATGACTGTACAACACATTGGTGGTGGTGCAAAAAGAAAATATCGTTTAATCGATTTTAAAAGAAATAAATTTGGCGTAACTGGTAAAGTTGCGAGTATCGAATATGATCCAAATCGTAATGCTAATATCGCTTTAATTCATTATTTAGATGGTGAGAAAAGATATATTCTAGCTCCTAAAGATTTGAAAGTTGGAACTATTATAGAAGCAGGAGAGGTTGTAGATATTAAAGTTGGTAATGCAATGCAACTACAAAATATTCCTGTTGGTACTCTAGTTCATAATATTGAATTAAAACCTGGCAAGGGCGGAGAAATCGCACGTTCTGCTGGACAAAGTGCTCAAATCTTAGGTAGAGATGGTAAATATGTAATCGTTCGTTTACAATCAGGCGAAACAAGAAAGATTCTTGGAACTTGTATGGCAACAGTTGGTGTTGTTGGTAATGAAGATTACGAACTTGTAAATATTGGAAAAGCTGGACGTTCACGTCACATGGGAATTCGCCCTACAAACAGAGGTTCTGTTATGAACCCTAACGACCATCCACATGGTGGTGGCGAAGGTAGAACACCAATTGGACGCAAAGCTCCAATGACTCCATGGGGTAAACCAGCTCTTGGATATAAAACTCGTAAAGGAAAGAAAGCTTCTGACAAGTTAATTGTTAGTAAGAAGAAATAGGTGATTTTATGGCAAGAAGTTTAAAAAAAGGGCCTTTCGTTGATAAAAGCCTAATGAATAAAATTGTAAAATTGAATGAATCAAATAAAAAAGAAGTTGTTAAGACATGGTCACGTCGTTCAACAATCTTCCCTGATTTTGTTGGTCATACTATTGCAGTACATAATGGAAAAGATTTTATTCCAGTTTATATTACTGAAGATATGGTTGGGCACAAATTAGGAGAATTCGCTTTAACTCGTAAAGCTGGCGGACATGCAGGACAAAAGTAGGAGGGATTTTAGATGGAAACATTCGCAATACATAAAAGCGCAATGGTAGCTCCACGTAAATGTCGTATGACTATGGATTTAGTTAGAGGCAAAAAAGCTACTACTGCTATTGGAATTTTAAAAAATACTAATACTAAATCATCTAGATTAATCCTAAAAGTATTAGAATCTGCAATGGCTAATGCTACTAATAACTTTGGAGCTAAAGTAGAAGATTTAGTAATATCTGAATGCTTCGTTAACCCAGGACCTGTTTACAAAAGAGTAAAAATTGGTTCTAGAACAAAGGTTGATAGAAGAGATAAAAGAACAAGTCACATAACTGTAAAAGTTAGTGATGGTAAGGAGGCTTAATTATGGGACAAAAAGTAGATCCTAGAGGATTAAGACTTGGAGTCAATAAAGATTGGCAATCAAGCTGGTATGCTGAAGGACAAGATTATGTTAATTCATTAAACAACGATATTAAAATTCGTGAATATTTAACAAAAGAACTTAAAGATGCAGCTGTAGCTGAAATTCTAATTGACAGAAAGAAAAATAGAATAGATGTTAAGATATCTACTGCCAAACCTGGTGTTATCATCGGTAGAGGTGGAGAAGACATCGAAAAATTAAGAGCAAACATTAAACGTGTATGTGGAGAAGAAGTTTTCATTACAATTAATGAAGTAAAAAATCCAGCATTAAATGCTGAATTGGTTGCTCAATCAATTGCTAAACAAATTGAAAATAGAGGAAACTTCAGAACAATCCAAAAGAAAGCTATTAACGATACATTGAAAGCTGGAGCTCTTGGTATTAAAACTGCAGTATCTGGTCGTTTAGGCGGAGCTGAAATGGCAAGAACTGAAGGATATACTAAAGGAACTGTTCCACTACAAACTATTAGAGCCGATGTTGATTATGCTGTAGCTGAAGCTAGTACAACATATGGTAAAATTGGTGTTAAAGTTTGGATTTACAAAGGTGAGATTTTAAAGAAAAAAGCAGCCGATAAAAAAGGAGGTAATGACGATGTTAATGCCAAAAAGAACTAAATATCGTAAACCTCATAGAATTTCATACGAAGGACATGCAAGAGGAAACAAAACTGTTCAATTCGGTGAATATGGATTACAAGCTAAAGAAGGTGGATACATAACTGCAAGACAAATTGAAGCAGCACGTATCGCTATGACACGTTACATGAAACGTGGCGGACAAGTTTGGATTAATATTTTTCCACACTTAGCTAGAACAATGAAACCTTTAGAAACTCGTCAAGGTACAGGAAAAGGTAACGTTAAAGAATGGGCAGCAGTTGTTAAAGAAGGCAAAGTAATGTTTGAAGTTGCTGGAGTATCGGAAGAGATTGCTCGTGAAGCTTTAAGACTTGCTTCTCATAAATTAAGTGTAAAATGCAAATTTGTTAAAAAAGAAGAAAGCGGTGAAGTGGATGAAGACTAGTGAAATTAGAAAAATGTCTAGAGAAGACATTGTTAAGAAAATAGCCGAACTACAAGACGAATTATTTGATTTAAGAATGCAAAAAGCAACTGCAGCTTTAGAACATCCACATAAAATCAAAGAAATAAAAAAGACAATCGCTAGAATGAAAACTATTTTAACAGAAATGGAAAGTGAAGGAGGAAATAAATAATGAGTGAAACTAAAAGATCTGAATTAATTGGTAAAGTTGTAAGTGCAACTAATGATAAAACTATTACAGTTTTAGTTGAAACTTATAGAAAACATCCTCTTTATAATAAGAGAGTTAAGAGCTCAAAGAAATATGCTGCTCACGACGAAAAAAATATTGCAAAAGTAGGAGACACAGTAAGACTATTATCTACTCGTCCATTATCTAAGACAAAGAGATATGAACTTGTTGAAGTATTAGTTGAATCTGTTGAAGCATAGGAGGGTTATTATGATACAACAAGAAACTAGATTAAAAGTTGCTGATAACTCTGGCGCTCGTGAATTATTAGTAATTAATGTATTAGGTGGAAGCGGAAGAAAATATGCAAATGTTGGTGATGTTGTAATCGCTACAGTAAAAAAAGCTATACCTAATTCAAATGTAAAAAAGGGTAAAGTAGTTAAAGCCGTAATAGTAAGAACTGTACAAGGCGTAAGAAGAGCTGATGGATCATATATCAAATTTAATGAAAATGCAGCTGTATTAATTAAAGATGATAAGAGCCCAGTAGGAACTCGTGTTCTTGGACCAGTTGCTAGAGAACTTCGTGAAAAAGATTTTATGAAGATTGTATCTTTAGCACCAGAAGTATTATAGGAGGATAACATGAAAGTAAAAGTTGGAGATAAAGTTAAAATTCTTGCTGGAAAAGATAAAGGCAAAGAAGGTACAGTTACATCAACATTAAGAAAAAAAGATAAAGTTGTTGTAAGTGGTATTAATATTGTAAAAAAACACATGAAGCCCAATGCAATGAATGAAACTGGTGGAATTGTTTCAGTTGAAGCACCAATCCATGTTTCAAATGTTTCTGTTATCAAAAGTGAATCGGCTAAAACCACAAAGAAAGAAACAAAACCAAAAAAAGAAGCAGGTGATAAATAATGGGTAGTTTAAAAGAAAAATATGAGAGTGAAATTAAAGGAAATTTAATGACTAAATTCAATTATTCTTCAGTTATGGAAGTTCCAAAACTAGAAAAAATAGTTGTTAATATTGGTGTTGGTGAAGCTTCTCATGATTCTAAATTCATTGAAGCAGCTGCTGCTGACCTTGAAACTATCACAGGTCAAAAGCCTATTATAACAAAGGCTAAAAAATCAATTGCTGGTTTCAAATTAAGAGAAGGACAAAGCATTGGTACTAAGGTTACTCTAAGAGGAGAAAATATGTATAATTTCATGGAAAAATTAATCCGTGTTGCATTACCTCGTGTTCGTGACTTTAGAGGAATTAGTTCTAAAGCCTTTGATGGTTTTGGAAACTATACATTAGGAATTAAGGAACAACTTATATTCCCAGAAATAGATTATGATAATGTATTAAAAATAAGAGGAATGGACATTGTTTTTGTTACAACAGCAAAAACTAATGAAGAAGCATTAGAATTACTAAAAGGCTTCGGAATGCCATTTAGAAAGTAGGTATTAGATATGGCAAAGACAAGTATTAAAGTTAAGGCTAATCGCCCACAAAAATTTAAAGTTAGAGAATATACTAGATGCCAAAGATGTGGTAGACCTCATGGTGTACTTCGTAAATTTGGTTTATGCCGTATTTGTTTCAGAGAACTTGCAAATCAAGGCAAAATACCTGGCGTTAAAAAATCAAGTTGGTAGAAAGGAAGTAGAGTTATGGTAGAAGATAGAATTGCTGATATGCTTACAAGAATTCGTAATGCAAATCAAATGAAATATGATACTGTTGAAGTATTAGGATCTAAGATGACAGTAGAAATTGCTAGAATCTTAAAAGAAGAAGGATACATAAGTGATTATGTATTAGAAGAAGCAAAAAACGGTAATAAAATTACGATTAACCTAAAATATACTGAAGGTAAAAAGACTAGAGTTATTACTGGACTTAAAAGAATTTCTAAATCAGGTCTAAGAGTATATGCAAAACATGATGAGCTTCCTAGAGTACTAAATGGTTTAGGAATCGCTATTATCTCAACTTCTGAAGGAATTATGACTGATAGAGATGCTAGAAATAAAAAACTAGGAGGAGAAGTACTTGCTTACATTTGGTAGGAAAGGAAATATTGGTTATGAGTAGAATTGGAAATAGAGTATTAACAATTCCTGCTGGTGTTACTGTAGATATAGACAATAAAAATATTACAGTAAAAGGACCTAAAGGAGAACTTAAATATACATTTGATGAATCTATTACAGTAAAAGTTGACGATGGAAAAGTAATCGTAACTAGAGCTAATGAAACAAAACAAGTAAAATCATTACATGGTACAACAAATGCCCTAATAGCAAATATGCTTATTGGAGTATCTGAGGGGTATCAAAAAGTATTGGAAGCTGTTGGTGTTGGATACAAGTTTGCTGTATCAGGCAAGAAAATAACAGTACATGCTGGTTATTCACATACAATTGATGTAGAAGTACCTGCTGATTTATCAGTAGAATTAGTATCAGCTACAGAATTAAATATTAATGGAATTGACAAGCAGCATGTTTCCGAATTTGCGGCTAATATTCGTAAAATAAGACAACCTGAGCCATATAAAGGTAAAGGTATACGTTATAAAGGCGAATATGTAAGACGTAAAGAAGGAAAGAAAGCGGCTAAATAGGTAGGAGGAAATTAGGATGACCAAAAAAGAATCAAATAATGTTGCAAGACTAAGAAGACATGCAAGAGTTCGTAATAAAATTTCTGGAACTAGTGAATGTCCTAGATTAAATGTATTTAGATCTAATTCTCATATTTTCGCACAAATCATAGATGACGAAAAGGGAACTACCTTAGTTAGCTCATCAAGCGTTGAACTAAAAATTAAAAATGGTGGAAATGCAGAAGGAGCTAAACTTGTAGGTGCTGATATAGCCAAAAAAGCGAGTAAGGCAGGAATCAAAACTGTTGTATTTGATAGAGGTGGATACCAATATCATGGACGTGTTGCTGCTTTAGCAGAAGCTGCACGCGAAAATGGATTGGAATTTTAGGAGGTAAGTTATGGCAAGACAAGATATGGACCCTAAGAAAAAACTTTTATTAGAAAAAGTTATTGATATCAAAAGAGTAACAAAAGTTACTAAAGGTGGACGTAATTTTAGATTCTCTGCTGCTATGGCAGTTGGTGATGGAAAAGGTTTAGTAGGAATAGGTAATGGAAAAGCAAATGAAGTTACTGAAGCTATAAAAAAAGGATTACAATCTGCTAATAAGAATCTTGTAAGAGTTTCTTTAGTAGATAATAGAACTATTCCACATGAAGCTACTGGTGTTTGTGGTAGAGCAAAAGTATTATTAAAACCAGCTCCAAAAGGTACAGGTGTTGTTGCAGGTGGTGCTGCTCGTGCAGTACTTGAACTTGCAGGTGTAAAAGACATCGTCGCTAAGAGTTTAGGTTCAAATACTAAAGTAAACGTTGCAAAAGCTACATTAGAAGCTTTAAAATCAGTACGTACAGCTGAACAAATTGCAGAATTACGTGGAAAGAAAGTTGAGGAGTTATAATATGAAGTTAAATAATTTAGAAAAATCTCCTGAAACTAAAACAAGAAAAAGAGTAGGACGTGGTCCTGGTTCAGGAATGGGTAAAACTTCTACTCGTGGAGAAAACGGTCAAAAATCAAGAAGTGGTGCTAGCATCTCAGCTTGGTTTGAAGGTGGACAAACTCCATTATACAGAAGAGTCCCAAAAAGAGGATTTAACAACAAGAGATTTGCTACTGTTTATGCGACTATTAATTTATCTGATTTAAATAGATTTAATGATGGTGATACAGTAACTCCTGAAGTTTTATTTGAAAGAGGAATTGTAAAAAAACAATTGGCTGGTATTAAAGTCCTTGCTAATGGAACATTAGAGAAGAAGGTTAATGTAAAAGCTCACAGATTCTCTTCGAAAGCTGTTACTAAGATTGAAGAAAAAGGCGGAACAGCAGAGGTGATTTAATATGTTTACAAGTCTTAAAGGATTGTTTAATTCTAATAATAAAGATTTGCGAAAAAGAATATACTTCACCTTACTTGTATTAGCTGTATTCGGATTAGGAACAAACATAATTGTTCCAGGAGCCAAAACAATAACACAAAACTTAAGTTTTTTAGATTTATTAAACTTAATGAGCGGTGGTAGTTTAAAAACTTTTTCAATATTTGCGTTAGGAGTTATGCCTTATATTACGGCATCAATTCTTACACAACTATTACAAATGGATATTCTTCCATATTTTAAAGAACTAAAGGATCAAGGAGCCACTGGTAGACAAAAGATAAATAGAATTAATAGATATTTAGGTATCCTGTTTGCTTTTGTTCAAGGCTATATATATTCTGTTGCTTTTATGGGTGGAACGACCACAGAAATTGTAAAAACAACAATTATATTAACTGCTGGTACATCTTTACTACTATGGCTAGCTGATCAAGTGACTAATAAGGGTTTAGGTAATGGTGTTTCATTATTCATAATGGCAGGTATAGTTAATACTTTACCATCAACATTTATTACCGCATTTAAAGATTTAGTTATTGCTGATACATTTACACAAGTAATCGGAATTTTACTATTCATTGCCTTTATTGTAGCTTATTTAGTAATCTTAATTGGCGTAGTTTACATGCAAATTAGTGAAAGAAGAATTCCAATACAACATACTACAAGAACTGATAGTTCTGCATCAAAAGAACAATCTTACATACCATTAAAATTAAATTCAGCAAGTGTAATGCCAGTAATATTTGCAAGTGCAATTACAAGTATTCCAACATTAGTTGGACAATTACTAAAGAATACGTCAATTACTGATTTTGCTGAAAAATATATAGTATATACAACTCCAACGGGTTATTTACTATATATAGCACTTATTTTCTTATTTGGATATGTTTATACTTTAATGGAACTTAATCCAAACGAAATGAGTGAAAATTTAGATAAGAATAGAAGTTATATTCCAGGGATTACTCCAGGTGATAAAACAGCTGCCTATCTTAAAGGAACAATTTCAAGATTAACAGTTGTAGGAAGTATATTCCTAATCGTTATAGCATCAATTCCTATCATATTTAGTAAGATTTCAAGTTTATCAAGTGCTATCACATTAGGTGGTACTGGACTTTTAATCGTAGTTGGTGTTGCTCTTGAAACTTATAAACAACTTGAAAGTAGTGTCGTATCTCGTAGTTATCAAGGAATGAGAAAGAGAAGACACAGAAGATGAAGAATATAATCTTTATTGCTCCGCCTGCAGCAGGTAAGGGCACACAAAGTGAAATACTAATGAAGAATCATGGTTATATACACATATCGACGGGTGATCTTTTAAGAAAAGAAGTTGAAAGTAAAAGCGAATTAGGACTTAGACTTACAGAAATTATGTCTAGTGGCGAACTTGTAAGTGATGAAATTGTAACGGAGTTACTAAGAAAAAGACTAATTGAAAAAGATACTGAAACAGGTTTTATCTTAGATGGTTATCCAAGAAATATAGCTCAAGCAAAAATACTTGATGATTTACTTATAACATTAGGTAAAAAAATTGGTGCAGCAATATATTTAGATATGGATGTAGATACAGCCATGCATAGAGCATTAGGGAGACTTAGTTGTCCTGAGTGTGGACGCGGATATAATAAATATGAAGAAGCAACGAAACCTAAAAATGAAGGATTTTGTGATGATTGTAATATCGCTTTAACAAGTAGAAGCGATGATACTGAAGAAACCTTCAAAATTAGATTTAATGCTTACATTGAAAATACTGAGCCTTTACTAGATTATTATAAAGAACTTGGTATACTAAATGTAATTGATAACAGTGGAACTCCAAGTGAGACAAGTGCTTTAATTGAAAGTGTGATTAAATGATTAACATTTATAGTGATGAAGAGATTCAAATTATAAAAGAATCAGGACATATAACTTATATGTGCCATCAGCACTTAAAAAGCATGTTAAATCCAGGTGTTACTACAAAAGAAATAGATGATGAAGCAGGTAAGTTCATTCGTGAACACGGTGGTATCCCAAGTTGCTTAGGTTATGAGGGATATCCTGCTAATATCTGTATTTCGATAAATGATGAAGTAGTACATGGAATAGCAAGTGAAGATGTTTTCTTAAAAGAAGGAGACATTATCACCCTTGATATATGTACATTGTATAAAGGTTATCATTCTGATTCAGCTTGGTCTTATCCAGTTGGTCACATTAATAAAGAAAAAGAACATTTAATGTACCATACTGAAAAAGCCCTTTATACTGGACTCAAAGAGTTAAAAGCTGGAGCAAAATTAGGAAATGCATCAGCTCGAATTCAGCAATATGCTGAAAAACACGGTTTAGGTGTTGTAAGAGAACTTGTTGGACACGGAGTTGGTCATGAATTACATGAAGAGCCAGACGTTCCGAATTATGGAAAATATAATACGGGAATAGAACTTAAAGCAGGCATGGTTATCGCGGTAGAACCGATGTTAACTGCAGGCAAAAGATATGTGGCACTTCTTGATGATGATTGGACAATTGTAACTGAAGATGGTCGTCCAGCAGCTCATTTTGAACATACAGTCGCAATTCGTGAAGATGGCTGTGAAATACTTACAGGAGAGTGAAAGAATTGGCTAAAGAGCAAAAAATCGAAGTAGATGGAACAGTAATAGAAGTTACTCACGAAATCTACAAAGTAGAATTAGATAATAAAGTTATTGTAACTGCCCATGTTTCTGGTAAAATACGTATACATACAATACGCATCTTACCGGGCGATAGAGTTACAGTCGAGATGTCACCAACTGATTTAACACATGGGATTATAAAATTTAGAAAATAAGGAGGAATACTTATATGAAAAGAAGAGCATCAGTAAAAAAGATATGCCCTAAATGTAGAGTAATAAGAAGAAAAGGAAAAGTATGGATTATTTGTGAAAATCCAAAGCACAAACAAAAACAAGGATAGGAGATTATTATGGCACGTATTAAGAATATTGAATTACCAAAAGATAAAGCTTTATTTATCGGATTAACTGCAATTTATGGAATTGGTCAAAGCACAGCAAAAAAGATTTGCAAGGCTGTTAACATTGATCCAGAAATGAAAGTAAGAGATGTAACTCCAGAACAAGAAAATATCCTTCGTGGTGAAGTTGATAAGTATCTTGTTGAAGGTGAATTACGTCGTGAAGTTCAAATGAACATTAAAAATAAAATGGAAATAGGTTCATATCAAGGAATCAGACATAAAAAAGGATTACCTGTTCATGGACAAAGTACTAGAAGTAATGCTAAAACTCGTAAGGGTAAAGGTAAAGTAGTTGCAAATAAAAAGAAAGCTACTAAGTAGTTGAAACGGAGGTTAAGAATAATGGCTTATAATAGAAGAAAAAGAAAAGTTAAAAAGAATATACCAAAAGCACAAGTACACATTTCTTGCTCATACAACAATACATTAGTTACAATCACTGATGAAGTAGGAAATACAATAAGTTGGGCTTCAAGCGGAACTATAGGTTATAAGGGTAGTAAAAAGAAAACTCCATACGCTGCTGGACTTGCTGCTGAAAGTGCTGCAAAGGCTGCAAAAGAAGGTGCTGGAGTAACAACTGTTGATGTATTTGTTAAGGGTGTAGGAAATGGTAGAGAAAATGCTATCCGTGCAATCCAAACTGCTGGATTAGAAATTGCATCAATTACTGATGAAACACCAGTACCACATAATGGTTGTAGACCACCTAAACGTCCAAGAAATTAGTTGTAATTAGAGAGCGAGGATTGAAATATGAATTTTGAAAAACCAGAATATAAAATTACTGAATATGTTGAAAGTAAACATTATGGTAAATTTGAACTAGAACCTTTAGAAAGAGGTTTTGGAACAACTATAGGTAATGCATTAAGAAGAGTAATGTTATCTAGTATGCCAGGTAGTGCAGTAACTAGTATAAAAATTGATGGAGTTTTACATGAATTCCAAAAAATTGAAGGCGTAAAAGAAGACGTTATGAATATCGTTCTTAACATTAAAAATTTAGTTGTTAAGAATCATTCAACAGAAAAGAAAATAATGAGATTAAGCGCATCTAGTGAAGGTCCTGTAACTGCAGGAATGATTGAACGTGATGCTGATATCGAAATAGTAAATCCTGATTTAGTTATTTGTAATTTAGTTAAAGGTGGAAAAATCAACATTGAAATGACTGTTGATAATGGTCGTGGTTATGTTGATGCAAAAGAAAATAAGAAATTACTTGGAGAAACAGTTGGTTTAATTCCAATAGATTCTAACTATTCTCCAGTTGAAAAAGTTTATTTTGAAACTGAAAGTGCTCGTGTTGGTCACAATGAAAATTATGATAAATTAATTATGTACGTATATACTAATGGCTCTATCACTCCAGAAGAATGTATGGCACTTGCAAGTCGTATATTAATTGAGCATTTAAATATCATTGCTGATTTGAATCAAATTGCTGATATTACAGGTATCATCGCTGAAAAGAAAGTTGATACTATAACTAAGACATTAGAAACTCCTATCGAAGAAATCGAGTTCTCTGTAAGAGCATACAATTGCTTAAAAAGAGCTGGTATTCACACAATGCAAGATTTAATAGATAAGAGAGAAACTGAAGTAACTAAGATTAGAAACTTAGGAAAGAAATCATTAAAAGAAGTAATTGAAAAAGTAAACGAAATGGGACTAAAGTTCCGCGATTAATACAGTAAGGAGGTTATTATAATGTATAGAAAATTAGGAAGAGAATCTAGAATTAGAAGAAGTATATTAGCCGGAATTACTAAAGATGTAATCATGAATGAAGCTGTTGTTACAACTGAAGCAAGAGCTAAGGAAGTAAGAAAGTTTGTTGATAAAATGATCACTTACGGAAAAGATGGATCTTTAGTTGCTAGAAGAAAAGCACTTGCTTTTTTACATAACGACAAAGCAGTTGTTAATAAAATATTTAATGAACTTGCTCCACGTTATGCTGAAAGAAACGGTGGATACACTAGAATAATTAAATTAACAGAAAGAAAAGGCGATGATGCCTTAACTGTAAGACTTGAATTAGTTGACTAATCAAGTCTTTTATTTTGTAAAAAATTACAAAAAAAACACTTGACAAGACGATTAGGGCTTGCTAAAAAAAAAAAAAAAAATGCTATAATCAAAGTAGATAAGTCCGCTTAAAAACGGATAAAGATTGTAGGTGTTTTTTAGTGAAGAAAGTATTAAGTATAATAGTTAGTTTAATGTTAATAGTAAGTCCAGTATATGCCCTAGATTCAGAAGGAGTAATATATGATAATAGTACAAGTGGATCAAGTGTAACAAATGTCAATGATGCACTTAATGACTTGTATAGTAAATTAGATAATATAAAGAATATCGGAAATGCAACATCAGATAAAATACTAAGTGGATATAC
>ERZ777011.708-NODE-708-length-47024-cov-8.402585_pt1 | contig 47024 bp, 41 predicted proteins | sample MGYA00374964_ERZ777011 | MGnify/ENA primary metagenome ERZ777011 (study PRJEB29310, sample SAMD00008975) | mouse gut metagenome | study: EMG produced TPA metagenomics assembly of the Metagenome analysis of fecal microbiota from mouse which was promoted...
TTCGCCACGTGATTTTCGGCCGGGAATTAACATTTATTATTAAACACCCTCTAAGTTCTGCGTATAAGCTTTAGAGTGCCATTGCCTTATAAACGGCGCGGAAAAGGTCGGGGCGCAGATTCATTTTGCTGAATGCCGAGTTGTCGCGCGTGGGGTTGACGCGGTTGTTCAGGAACACAAATATAATTTCGTTGGCGGGGTCGACCCAGAATACCGTGCCGGTAAAACCGAGGTGGCCGTAGACACTTGGGTCGGCTTCGTCGCATGTGGGCGAGTTCTCGGGTTTTACGGTATCGGGTTTGTCGAATCCCAGTCCGCGGCGGCAGGTCGGGCTTTTGTCGGTTGTGAATAGTTTTACGGTGTTGTCGCTGAGCACTTGTTGTTCGCCGTAGCTGCCGTTCTGGAGCCACATCTGGCATAGTTTGGCAACATCCTCGGCTGAGCCGAATACTCCGGCATTGCCTTGCAGACCGCCCGAGAAGGCTGCCAGTTCGTCGTGTACATAGCCGCAAAGAGTCTGCCGGCGCAAAAAGGTGTCGTTTTCTGTTGGAGCGATATCAGCGTCGGGGGTATTCTCGGCAGCACGGTATGTGAAGAGGTGCGCTCCTACGGGCTTCCATATACGTTCGGCCACAAACTCGTCGTGAGCGCGGTGGCTTATCAGTTCCTCAATGTTCATAAGCAGGCAGAAGTTGAGGCACGAGTAGTTGTAGGCTTTGGTCTTGCGGAGTCCGATGTTGTATATGCGGGACATTACTGTATCGTAGGTGCTGCGTCCGGCATAAAGGCCTTCGGCGATAGCGGTGGGGTATTTGTCGCTGCGCTGGCGTCGCACTATGTCGGTACGCAGGCTGGCGTCGCGGTGCCCCCATGCGCGATTCTGAATTTTCACCGGGTGCAGTGCGTCTTTTCGGGCGCTAATCAGTTTGCCTTTGTAGCTGGCGCTGTCTATCATTACGTCGAACATGTTCAGACCCGCAGGCATGCCGCTTTCGTGATACAGCAGCTGGCGCACCGTTATGCCCTCTTTATCTCCTCCGCGCAGGGCCGGTATATAGTGCGATATATTTTCGTCGAGTTTCAGTGTGCCGTCGTCGTACACGGCCATTATGCCGGGCAGAGTGCCTACAGCTTTCGACACCGATGCGAGGTCGTAGACAGTGCTGTCGGTCACGGCCTTACCTCCTTTGGTGAGGCTTCCGTAGCTGCGGTTGTGCACAATGATGCCGTTTTTGGCCACCAGCACCTGGCCGCCGGGTATGGCGCCATTGCGCAGAGCCAGGTTCATCAGAGAGTCGATGCTGTCGGTAAGACAGGGCTTAAGACCGGCCATTTCGGGCAGTCCGTAGCCCAGACGCGACTTGCTGATGCTGACTCCGCTGCCTGCTTTGGCTATGTCGTGCAGGTCTACCGGCAGACGTCCGTCCACCTTTATGCCGCCGAACAGAGCCTGTGCTGCATATTCGCGCAGGTAGTGGGTGTCGTCGTAAGTAAGCAAAAGAGCTTTGGTGGATTTCACCGATGGCAGGAACTTGCGCAGCGAGTAAACACCGGTAAAGAATACCGCGCTTACATTATTGCATGCTGCCACCAGCCGGGCGAAGTTCTCGCGCGAAGCCGCAGAGTTGGAGTAAACTGCGAGTACCACATTTTTGTGGCTGCTGATTTTTTTCAGCTGCGATGTGGTGATATGTTCAGCCGAGCCGATTCCGTAGCAGTCGACCGGTGTGTAGTGCGCGCACATGCCGCTGAAGTCATTTTTTGCCGGGGCTCCAATGTTTACGATGGCGTTTTCATGGGCCACATCTACCGGCAGCGGCAGCATGGAGTCCTTATTCCACAAGGCTGTGATTACAGCCGCGCTAAGCCGGCGGTTCACAGCCTCGGCGCGGGGCGAGTCGACGAGTCTGGTTATATTGGCAGGCGCTGTATGCTGTCGCGAAGCCAGCCCGAGAGCATATTTGAATGAGAGTATTCGGCGGCATCGGCTGTCGATGTCGCTCTGGCTTATGCGCCCGTTTTTCACCGCCATCATCAGGTCGTCGAGGTCGCGGACCGGCGCTTCGCTGCTGAGCAGAGCGTCGGCCCCGGCCAGGAAGGCCTCCACCACATTGCGTTTGCCGTGGTTTGCGGCTCCGTTCATGATGAGAGCGTCGGTGAATACAATGCCGTCGAAATCCATTTCGTCGCGCAGCAGATTGGTGGTCATGGCAACGGAAGCCGATGCCTGGCGACGGCTGCCGTCGAGCGAAGGCACAATGATGTGTCCGGCCATCACACCGCCGAGTCCGGCCTTGATAAAGCCTCTGAAAGGCAGCAGGTCGACATCGGTCATGGTAGCGAGGTCGTGTTTGACTATAGTGGTGGTTTTGTGCGAGTCGGTGGAGGTGTCGCCATGGCCGGGGAAGTGCTTGGCCACAGCCATTACGCCGCCGTCTTCCAGTCCCGAGCCATATGCTGCCGCCAAGGCCGACACGCGCGCTGGGTCGGACCCGAACGAGCGGGTGCCTATTACCGGATTTGCCGGATTGGAGTTCACGTCCACTACCGGAGCGAAGTTGACATCCACGCCCAACAGGCGGCATTGACGTGCCATCTCGGCGCCATACTCGTACAGCAGCGAGGGGTCGCTGATGGCACCGAGAGCCATGTTTTTAGGAAAGCGCGGAGCGTCTTTTATACGCATTGAAAGGCCCCATTCGCCGTCGAATGTCACCATTACAGGTACTTTGGACACAGACTGAGTATATGCGATAATGTCGGCGTAGGGCTGCATGAGCGAGTGCTCGAACAATATGCCGCCCATTCCGTTGTCGGCTACATATTTCTTGATTGTCTGACGCGCTGTGGGGCTACTATGGTTCACGCAGGGAAACATCAGTTGGGCAGCCCTCTGGCGCGGAGTCATTGTGCCCATCACAGAGTCGGCCCAGCGCAGTGCTGCGGCCTCGTTGTTTTTAAGCAGGCGCGGTTTTACGGCCTGCGCAGCCACTGCACACAGCAACAGCACAGCTATGTATAGAATTCTTTTCATGGTCTGAAGCGGTTGGAGGAATCGGGTTTAACTTTCTTACCGCGACCTTTGCCCTCGCGGTAATAACTTATTATGTCTTCGGCCAGGTCGGTGCCGACTTTAGCTACCCGCGTGGCTCGTGTGAGTGGTTTCATGTAGTCGCCGCCATCGGCCAGATAGTCAATGGTGGCAATGCGGTATGTCTTATCCGGATCGATTGGCTTGCCGTTGATTTTAACACTGTTTATACGTCCGGGAGTATTGCCGTTTTCCGATTTTAGGGCCGGAGTATACACCACATCGGCTTGCCGGCTAACTGCGGTGACACGCCCCTGGGCCATTACATTGAAGGCGTCGAGCAGGTCGCTGCCCTTTATGTCGAGAACCACCGAGGCGTTGCCGAAAGGCAGCATCTCCAGTATGTAACCTTTGCCTACATTGCCTTTTGGCAGGCCGCGGCGTATGCCGCCGTCGTTCATTATAGCAAAGTCTACACCGCCTACAGCCTCCTGTGCGCGGTCGTACATAAAGTCGCTGAGAAAGTTTTTAAGTTCCTCGCTGCCTTGCGGCATTTCAGCGGTGGCCTGAAAAACTTTTAGATTGTAGAGCGAGTCGAGCCCTTGCTGATATGGTTTTAGCCATTCTTTGAGCTGAGGGTCGGCTTTGGAGTCGAAGCGGTTGTCGATGGTTATGAGCGACGGCTCGATGCTCAGTTTTTCGAGGTCTATGTCGATTTTGCCCAGATTCCGGCCATATTTTCCGGCCTGGACAATAATAACTTCGTTGTTGTCGAGATCGTTGATCTTGTATGGTTTGTCGTCGATTTCGGGCCCTACCACGTCGTGCGAGTGGCCGCCTATAATCAGGTCGATATTGCGCGAGTTGCGAGCCAGTGCCATGTCGGTGAGGTCGGCGCCGGCTGTATTGTATCCAATGTGGGTTATGGCCACTACCATGTCGCAGTGCTCTATGTTGCGTAGCCACCATGCGGCGGCATTGGCGGCCTGTATGCCGTCGAGGTACTTTACGCCTTCGGCTTTGCCGGGCGCAATCATGCCTTCGGGGTCGAGGTTTATGGCGAAGAAACCAATGCGTTTGCCATCGAATTCCTTTATGGTCGCCGGTTTGAACATGCCGTCGAGGGCCGAATGGCTCAGATTGTAGTTGGTGGCCAGCAGTTCGGCTTTGGAGTTGCTGAGCACACGGGCAATGGAGTCGGCGGTGATGTCAAATTCATGGTTGCCGAGAATTCGCATGTCGTAGCCCAGTTCGTTCATCAGCTGCTGTTCGACTTTGCCGCCGTATAGATAAAAGTATAGCGAGCCCTGCACAAAGTCGCCGGCATCGATTAGCAGCGAGTTTTTTTCGGCCAGGCGTATACTGTCGATAGCCGCCTTTCGGCGTAGGATGCCCCCTTCGCCGCTTTCTTCGGGGTCGATATGCGAGTGGGTGTCGTTGGTGTGCATTATCACCAGGTGTTCGGCGTTAGCCGGCTGAAGCGCTGCCGAAGCGGCCAATAACAGAGCAATCGCCGGGGAGAGGATTCTATTCATTCTGTATTTAACATTCAATGTCTAATGTTAAAGGTTAAATGCTAAATGAGGGTTTTACACTGCATTTAACATTTAACCTTTATTATTTGCCTGGTTGACAGGCGTTATTTGATAAGATACTGCGACGAGATCGATTCGTTGTTATGTACCCGACGGATAGTGTCGGCAAACAGGCGGGCAACCGACAGAATGGTACACTTGGTGCAGCTGCCGCTATATGGAATTGAGTTGGTGAAAATCATTTCGGTGAGGGCGCAGCCCTGAACACGTTCCGAGGCAGGGTCGCTCATAATGGCGTGGCTTGCCAGAGCGCGAACCGACTTGGCTCCGTTGGCCATCATCAGGTCGGCAGCCTTGGTTATGGTGCCGGCGGTGTCCACCATATCGTCGACCAGAATCACGTTTTTGTCCTTAACGTCGCCGATTACAGTCATGGTAGCCACCACGTTAGCTTTTGCGCGCTGCTTGTGGCAGAGTACCAGAGGCACGTTGAGGTATTTGGCATAGCTGTTGGCGCGTTTGGCACCGCCTACGTCGGGGGTAGCTATTACCATGTCTTCCAGATTCAGGCTCTGGATATAAGGAATGAACACGCTCGAAGCGTATAGGTGGTCGACGGGAACATCGAAGAAGCCCTGAATCTGGTCGGCGTGCAGGTCCATGGTTATCACACGGTCAACGCCGGCTGCAGTAAGCAGGTTGCTCACCAGCTTGGCGGCGATTGATACACGGGGTTTGTCTTTGCGGTCCTGGCGGGCCCAGCCGAAGTAGGGGATTACGGCAGCCACGGTCTTGGCTGAGGCACGCCTGGCGGCGTCAATCATCAGCAGCAGTTCCATGAGGTTGTCGCTGTTGGGGAATGTCGACTGTACGAGGTAAACTTCGCAACCGCGGATAGATTCTTCAAATGATACTTCGAATTCGCCATCGGCGAAGCGCTGTATGTTCATTTTACCGAGTTCCACACCGAGATCGTTGCAGATTTCCTCAGCCATGTAGCGCGACTTTGTGCCGGCGAATACCTTGATAGGGGGAAGTGACGAGTTCATAAATAATTATGATAATGTATAATGATTGAAGTTGTTCTTTATAATGATGAATAATGTTGAATTGGCACTGAAGCGTTAGGCCTATTGCCGTATGTCCTTGATTTTATTGTTCTGCATTTTCCAGATTACAGCGCCGTGGGCCGGCACTCTGGAGATGAAAGGCAGAGTGGAGCAAAAGTTTTTGGGTGCTTTCTCGCCTCCGAGCAGTTCGGTTGCCTTTACCGAACCTTCAGGCAGGCCGAGGGTGTTGAAGGCGTGTCGGGGCAGTGTTACCGAAATCTCTTTGTCGCGGTCGCTGAAGTTCGCTATGATAAGAAGGGTATCGTCGTCGGTCGAGCGCAGGTAGGCATAGTCGCGGTGAGGGTCCAGCCCGGGGTTATGATAGTTTACATACATAAGGTCGAAGAAGCGCCCCTCGCGCAGTGCTTTTTCTTTGTTGCACAGTGTTAGCAGGCGGGCGTAGAAGTCGCGCAACTGCTTGCGGCGCTCGTTGAGTATACCGTTGCAGAGTCCTTTGTTGAGCCATGAGCGCAGCGATGCCACGCTCCAGTAGTCAAATATGGTGGTGCGTCCGTCGCGTCCGCTGTAGCCTTCGGCATCCATACCGCGTTCGCCGAGTTCCTGGCCCATGTAAATCATCATTGCTCCGCTGTTGATAGTGGCGCTGACTGTGAGCGAGGCTCTTACGCGGTCGGCGTCGCCGGCGTAGAAGTCCGATGCAAAGCGTTGTTCGTCGTGGTTCTCCAGAAAGTTGAGCATGTGGTTGGATATGCCCTCCACAGTCTGCCAGCAGCTGGTGATATTTGCGGCGCTGGTGTTGTGGCATTCCACTCCGCGCAGGGTATCGTATAGAGTTACCTTGTCGTATAGATAGTCGAAACCTCCATCGAATATATATGGGCGGTAGAGTGCCACATCGTAAATCTCGGCTATGAAAATCACATCGGGGTAATGCGATTTTACGTTGGCTATCGCCCACTTCCAGAATTCGAGCGGCACCATGTGTACCATGTCGCAGCGGAATCCGTCGACACCTTTTGCGGCCCAGTAGCGCAGTATGTGCAGCATCTTGAACCATGTGTCGGGTATAGGGTCGAAATGGCGTGTATGATCGCCGTAGTCTACTCCGTAGTTGAGTTTTATGGTGTCGTACCAGTCGAACTTGCCGGGGAATGCCGTGAAGCAGTCGTTGCCCGACGCACGTGCGGGAAACTCCACGTAAGCCTCTTTGCCTTCGCCAAGGTCTACGCCTTCGGGGGAGAACTTCTGACGGGTAATATAGTAGAAGTTGTTGGAGGGGCTGAAGAACATCTCGGGGTTATCGTCATGGCCAAGGTCCTCAATGCCTTTTGGCTTGACGTCGGAGGCGTACTCGCGTGCCACATGGTTGGGCACGAAGTCAATGATAATTTTCATACCCTCTTTGTGGGTGCGCTTCACCAGGTCGTCGAATTCATCGAGCCGCTTGTCGACATTCACCGCCAGGTCAGGGTCGATGTCGTAGTAGTCGGTGATGGCGTACGGGCTGCCGGCGTGCCCCTTTATCACATGCGGGTTGTGGCGCCGGATGCCGTATGCGGTGTAGTCGGCGTCGTGCGAGTGTTCGATTACGCCGGTGTACCATACATGTGTGATGCCGAGGTTCTTTATGGCCTTTAGTACAGTGGGTGTGATATCGGCGAGTTTGCCGCTGCCGTTCTGCTCCAGGGTGCCGTTGGGTACCGGAGAGTCGCAGTAGTTGCTGAACAGTCGAGGCAGCAGCTGATATATAATCGGACGTGTGGTCATTGTTCTGTGGTGTTGATATGTTCGGCCTGCTTCCATAGTCCGGCTTCGCGCAGTGCACGCCTTGTGTGGATATAGCCGCTGGTAAAAACAGTAGTTATATTTTTGAGGTCGAAGACTTTGTATCGCGAAATCTCGGGGGTTTCAATCGAGAGATCACAACTGGCCATGTCTTTTATCTGGTTTGAACGCAGCATTATATGGTAGGTGCGCATGGCCACGCCAAGAATGGAGTCGGCCGAGTCGAGTTTGCCCGGCAGCGGGCTGCAGTTCACACCTATCAGGTAGTCGCATTTATCGCGTATAATCCAAGCCGGATGGTTGCGCATAAGTCCGCCGTCGACGTAGTTCACACCGTCGATTTCGACCGGAGGGAACACCAGAGGAATGGAGCACGAGGCAATCATGCGCGGACCTATCTCGCCGGTATGAAACTCGGCAGGGCGCGCATTGTCGAAGTCGGTTACGCCCAGATATACAGGTAATTTCAAATCCTCGAGCCGGTTGGCCGGAGCTATGCGCTTGAGTATGAAATCGCGAAAGCGGCCGGGGTTGAAAAAGCCGCCGTGTTGGATGCGCAACTTGGCGAAACTGCTGAAGCCCGATTCGGCGAACAGTTGCGGAATTTCTTTGGGGCTTACACCGGCGGCGTACAGCACGGCAACAACAGAGCCGGCACTCACTCCGGCTATGACATCGGGCTTGAGCCCCGCTTCTTCAATAGCCATCAGAGCGCCTGCGTGGGCAAAGCCGCGTGCTCCGCCGCCACTCAGGGCTATGCCAAGGCGATAAGGCCGCTTAAACTCTTTGCCTGTAGATGCTTGTGTACTGCTCGACTCCATCGGTGCAAAACTTGGTGCAAATGTACAAAAAAAATCCTAAACCAAGGCATGCACTATAAGATTTTTTCAGTACTTTTGTACTATGCAAAAGAAGAGAATAGCCGTGTTTGCCTCGGGCAGCGGCACCAATGCCGAACGAATCATACGCTACTTTCGTCAAAGCGATATCGCCGAAGTGGCTGTGCTGGTGTGCAACCGCCCCGGGGCAGGTGCGATTGACCGTGCCCGAAGCCTCGGTGTGCCGGTGGAACTGCTCGACCGCACACAGATTAATACCCCCGAAGTGATGAATCCAATGTTCGACCGATACGCTGTCGACCTTGTGGTGCTGGCAGGATTCCTGCTGATGGTGCCCGGGTTTATACTAAGCCGTTTCGACAACAGGGTTCTTAACATACATCCGTCGCTGCTGCCCAAATTCGGCGGCAAAGGCATGTACGGACACCACGTACACGAGGCTGTGATTGCCGCCGGCGAAACAGTCACCGGTATTACCGTACATCTGGTAAGCGAGCAGTGCGACGGCGGCAAAATACTATTTCAGGCTCAGCTGCCGGTGGACCCGGCCGACAGCGCCGCCGACATCGAACGCAAAGTACTTCAGCTCGAATATATACACTATCCGCAGCAAATCGAGCGTATGCTGCAGTAAACAGCCCTTAGCGCGCGAATCATACATTATTATCATACTACTTGCCATGATGAAAAAATTATTACCGGCCATGCTGTGCGCGGCTTTCTGCTGCACAACGGCATTGGCCGACGACCGCCGCGACGGCGACGGCTATCTCGAAATGTATCTGCGCGGCGACATGACTGACTCATGGAGCTGCCGCGATGCCTACCGGTTCAGCCGTCAGGGCGACACTTACACTCTGCACCTCGACCGTCTTGACGGTGAATTCAAAATTTCGGGCACCGACTGGAATTTCAACTACGGTGCTATGGCGGACGGCGTGGGCGCCGTGACCGGCTCTGTAGCTATCGACGGCTACTCCAACGGTGCGAACTTCCGGGCCGGAAACCTCACCGACGTGACCATACACTTTGAGCTTGGCACCGAATTCAAATCGCCCAATTGCATATATATAAGTGTAGGCGGCCGGGAGCCTGACATTCCGCCCGTATCAGGGCTCTCGGGCACTTTGCCGGTAATATATATAAATGTGTACAACGCCGACCGCAGCGGCTATGACAACGAAATCATCGACCGCAATCTCGCGCATAAAAACTACTTCGCCGGCGAATATTGGCTCGACACCAACGGCTGCAGCTGGCTCGAAGAACTCGGAGCCGAAAGGGTAGGCTCGGCGCAAGAACCGCTGCCCCTCGAAATCAAGGCGCGCGGAAACTACACCCGTACCGCCTTCGCCAAGAAACCGTTCAAACTAAAACTCGGCGCCAAACAGACGTTGCTTGGTCTGAGCAAAAGCAAACATTTTGCCCTCCTGGCACACGCCGATGACAACTTCGGCTACCTCCGTAACTTTACCGGCTTCAGTCTGGGCCGCCGTATAGGCTTGCCGTGGACCCCGTGGCAGCAGCCTGTGGAGGTGGTAATCAACGGCGACTACCGAGGCCTGTATTTCCTTACTGAAAGCATTCGGATAGAGGGCGACAGAGTGAATATAACCGAACTCGATGACAATGTGAGCGACGGCGCACTGGTGTCGGGAGGGTATCTGGTGGAGCTCGACAATTATGACGAAGACAACCAGATAAGCCTCGACGAAAAGTCGTGTGTCGAAGGCCAGACTCTTGACCGTCTGCGTGTCACCTGGGACACCCCCGAAGAGTATTCCTCTCTGCAGAAGCGATTCATAACCGAGCAGTTTACCGCCATCAACGACCTGGTGGGCGCCAACTCCGACCAACTCTGGAGCTACCTCGACCTTGACGATGCCGTGCGCTATTACCTGGTGGAGGAATTGATATCGCACACCGAGGCATACCACGGCTCGACTTACATGTTCCGCGACTTCGGCGAAGGGCAGAAGTGGCATTTCTCGCCCCTGTGGGACTGCGGCAACGCCTTCAACGGCGACATACACGACTTTTTCTATAATTGCGACCCCTTTGGCAATACCTGGATACCATCGATGCGCTCCAATGCAACCTTCAACCAAAAACTCTCTGCCACCTGGGCCTGGTTTATGAACAACGGTTACAACGGAATAATAGAGGAAATCGATGAATATGTGGCTCATATCAGCGAGGCCGCCAAGGCCGACCGCCGGCGCTGGGCCGGCGCCCGACGGCCCGATGCCGACGGCGCTGTCGATGTGGTCGACAACAGCGACATGGCAGCCCGCCGCAATAGTGTGGTGAACCATCTGAACGGCAAAATCGAGTGGCTGAAAGATTGTTTCGGTGACTATACGCAGATGCCGTCCTCAGAGCCTGAGCGCGACAATACAGCCGCGGCTCCGCTGCCCGACTATGCAAAGCCCGCCGTCGGTGCGCTGGGTGATATTGTGACATATAAAGATGCCCGGCCGGAATACTACAATCTGCAGGGTATGCGTGTCGACAGTCCTGTCCATGGCCGTATCTACATAGTGGTACAGGGTGCACAGGCCTATAAGATAAAGTATTGACCTCCAGTCCGGACGCTACAGCCATGAGCTCACGCGCTCGCGGATAGCCGCCGACTCGCTGAGCATTTTTACCAGTTCGCGCATAGAGCGCTTGTGGTAGCTGTCGCTGAGCGTGTGTACACATCCGGCCATTTCATTGTTAGGCAGGTCGAGCGGTATGGCTTTCACACCGGTAATATTGTGTGTGGTGGCCTCGGCAAGAACAGTTGCAAGGTTACTGCCGCCTACAAGTTTGAGCAATATATTTACCTCGTTCAGTTCGATGCGCACGCGCAGATTCAGGCCGTGCGCATTTTCTGTAACCGCGTCGAAGTGGTTGCGGGCCTGCAGTCCTTTCGAGGGCAGGGCCAGGTCGTAGCGGCTAAGCTCCTCAAGAGTTACTTTAGGCAGACGGGCCAGCGGATGGTGTTCGTTGACTATTGCCGCCAGGTAGTTCTGGAACAGTATGTGGGTGTCGATGCCTACGAGTTTCTGCGGAGGTCGGAAGGCGAGTACAAAATCCACATCGCGGCTGCGCAGCATATCCATCAGCTCGGTCACCGGCTTGTAGTATATATTCAGCTTTACACCGGGGTAAAGCTTCATGAAGTCGAGCAGCGTTTCGGTGAGAATAGGGCTGAAAGAGTAGGTCACCCCTATGTTGAGCGTGCCGGCAAGCAGACGGTTGAGGTCGGTCATACGGTCGAGGCACAGTTGGGCTTCGTGGAGAGTGCGCAGGGCGTACGGCAGCAGCTCGCTGCCGGCTTCGGTGAGCTGCACAGTGCGGCTGTCGCGCATAAACAGCGGCGCTCCGATTTCGAGTTCGAGCTGCTTTATCTGCTGCGAAAGGGTGCTTTGGGTAATGAACAGCGCGCGCGAGGCCTCGGAGAAGTTCAGAGTTTCGGCTGTCTTTACAAAGTATCTGAGTTGGCGTAATTCCATAATATATTAACGAGTTGCCTGAAAAGATATTTTCTTTAACACAAAAATAGGAGTAGTTGCTCCTATTACAAGCCCCATGAGTATGAAAAGGCAGGTGAGGCCGTTGCTGGCAAACAGATAAAAATAGTGGTTGAACTCGCCCTCGCTGCCACGGTACATGCACATCACCAGGCCGCCGAAGGTTTTGTAGGCATACACACCCGGTATCATGGGCAGCAGCGAAGGAAAAAGGCTGGTTTCGGCAGGCATTGCAGCTACCGGCGACAGCAGTACGGCAAGCAGCCCCACCAGCAGTGCAGCCAAGGTAGAGGCTATGACTATGTGGAGGCCGAGAACAGTCTGCTGCATGAGCAAAAATCGGGCCGAGTGGCCTATGGCAGCCAACAGGGCGCAGTAGAAATATGCCCGCCGCGGCGGGTTGCTGATGGCGGCAAAGCCTATTGCCGCAAGGGCGGCGAATAATCCGTCTTGTAAAAATTCGAGTAACATTTTATCAGAACATTCCAAGATTCATTGTGAGCAGTCCGGCGCAAAGACCTATCGACAGGCAGCAGGTGAGTACCACCGCATGTGTAAGACGGCTGAACGAACATATATAGTGGCCCGCCAGCAAGTCGCTGAACGAGTTCAGAAACGGTATGCCCGGAACCAGATACAGCACACTTGTGCCAACGGCAATCTCGGGAGTGCAGCCCAGATGAAACAGGCCGGCTCCGGCGCCCAGCACCGACGATACAAAGGCGCAGACAATAAACACGAGCCTTATGTCGGCCTTGCGCGCGCACATCAGTTGCTTGAGGTAGAAGCCTGCGAAAGTAGCCATAAACACCACAGCCATGGCGGCCCAGTCGCCTCCGAAAAGGCGGCAGAACGAAGCATTGGCAAGTGATGCCAGCAACAGCACCAGTTGCGGTCGTTCGGCGGGTGTTCCGGTTATTGTTTCGAACTTTCGGCGGGCCTCTTTGAAGTCTATGCGACCGTCGGCTAATTTCCAGCTGAGGCTGCTCAACTTTGTGTTGATGTCGAAACTGATGGGCATCTGCCTTGTTGCCGCAATATAAGTGTAACTTTCGCTACATCCCATAGTATAGGTGGTCAGGTGGATATGGCGCGGCAGTATAGTCATTACAGCCTCGCAGCCCAGAGCCTCGGCCATACGGCCCACATTTCGCTCAAGGCGTATGCAGGTAGCGCCGGCGCCGTGCAGCCACGCCGCATAGTCGGCCAGAAACAGGCTTACCTCTTGGAGCGAGGCATCGCATCGCAGGCAGCCTGCGGGCACAGGCGAAGATTCTATAATGTCAGTCGAGGTCATCATCGGAGTAATCCATGTCGCTTAGTTTACGGTCGCCCGGTACGAAAAGTTCCTCGCTTTCAGCTGAAATACCTAAGAATTTAATGCGGTGGTTTGATTTACGGCGGGCATATACCAGCAGGCGGGTCACAATCAGCGCCGCCATAGTGCACGCCACGATAATCCATGCTAATAGTGGAATGTTTAAAGCTATCATAACTGCGTTGTTTAAATACTCTGCAAAGTAAACAAATAAGCTGAGCGGAAAGCCGATAGTATTAAACGTTTTTTTCGATAGCAGCTATTACTGCATGCGAATCGTACCGAAGATATGTGTCATTTTGTCTGTAATCACACCATGGGTAAAGATACCATAGCGAGTTGGCACTTTATACAGCTGGTTTAATAAGTCTATGATATGAAGATGATTACGGACTATTGCGCAGGCTCTTCGCTGTGGCCCGTGGTACAGCAGGCCCCTCCATGAATTAAGTCAAACGAAGAAGAGAAAAAGCAATCCGGCACCGTTAACATAAATTTTCACATATTTTTTTGAAATTCGTGGCCTTGTTGTGCAAGCGGAGTACGGAAATTTTTGTAAATTTGCATGCTGAAAGCTATATACAAGATTATTATGTCAGAACTCAAAAAAATCCGCACCGCCCTGGTGTCGGTTTTCCACAAAGACGGACTCGATGAAATCCTTAAGAAACTGCACGACGACGGTGTAAAATTCCTGTCAACCGGCGGTACACGTTCATTTATAGAATCGCTTGGCTATGAATGTGAAGCGGTAGAAGACCTTACCGGTTACCCATCGATTTTGGGCGGTCGCGTTAAGACTCTTCATCCTAAAGTCTTCGGCGGTATTCTCAACCGCCGCGACAATGAGAACGACGTTGCCCAGTGCCGCGAATATGAAATTCCGGCCATCGACCTGGTAATCGTCGACCTCTATCCTTTTGAAGCAACTGTGGCATCGGGCGCTCCCGAAGCCGACATCATAGAAAAAATAGACATAGGCGGCATATCGCTCATCCGCGCCGCTGCCAAAAACTTCAACGACGTGGCTATAGTGGCATCGAAAGCCCAATACGCCGCCCTCGCAGGCATGATTAGCGAACACGGAGCCGCCACTACCCTCGACGAACGCCGCTTCCTGGCCAAGGAAGCCTTTGGAGTATCATCGGCTTACGACAGCGCCATATTCAACTATTTTGACCGGCCTGCCGCCGAGAAGCACCAAAGCGCCCTGCGTCTGGCCATTGACGGCTCTATGAGTCTGCGCTATGGCGAGAATCCCCACCAGGAAGGCATATTTTTCGGCAAATTCGATGAAATGTTCACTCAGCTGCATGGCAAAGAAATATCATACAACAACCTGCTGGACATTGACGCCGCCACATCGCTCATAGCCGAATTCGACGCCGCCAAACCTACAGTAGCCATACTTAAGCACAACAACGCATGCGGTCTGGCTACACGCGGCACTCTCGCCCATGCCTGGACCGACGCTTTGGCCGGCGATCCCGTATCGGCATTCGGCGGCGTGATAATTACCAATACTGAAGTCGACGCTATCGCAGCCGCAGAAATCGGCAAGATTTTCTTCGAGGTAATCATAGCTCCGGCATATACCGACGACGCACTGGCCATATTACGCCAAAAAAAGAACCGTATCATACTGGTGCAGCTCTGCGAAGCCGCCAACAAATACACCGTGCGCACACTGCTCAACGGTGCCCTGCGTCAGCAGCGCGACACCAAGGTTGAAACAGCCGAGGACCTCAAGCTTGTGGCCGGCGACAGCCTTTCGCCCGAAATGGCCGAAGACATGATTTTCGCCAATAAAATTGTGAAGCACTCCAAGAGCAACGCTATTGTGCTGGCACGCAACGGACAGCTTATCGCCTCGGGAGTAGGCCAGACTTCGCGTGTCGACGCTCTGCGCCACGCCATAGAGAAAGCCAAGAGCTTTAATTTCGACCTCAAGGGCGCAATTATGGCCTCCGACGCCTTCTTCCCCTTTGCCGACTGTGTGGAGATAGCACATGCCGAGGGCATTGACTATGTAATCCAGCCGGGCGGCTCAATCCGCGACACCGACTCAGTGGAATATTGCCAAAAGAACGGCATGACCATGGTCATGACCGGTTTCCGCCACTTCAAACACTAATTCACTCTTCTCCACCACCCATAGAAAATGAAGCTGTTTTCGCTTACAAAAGAAATCGCTATCGACCTTGGCACAGCCAACACGATAATAATCCATAACGACAAGATTGTAATAAACGAGCCGTCGATTGTGGCCCTCGACAACCGCACCGACAAGCTCATAGCCGTGGGCAACGAAGCCCACCTGATGGAAGGCAAAAGTCATCCGCGCATCCGCACAGTGCGTCCGCTGCGCAAAGGTGTAATTGCCGACTTCAACGCCGCCGAACTTATGATTCGCGGCCTGGTGAAGAAGGCCAGCAGCAAAAGCAACTGGTTCTCGCCCTCGCTGCGCATGGTTGTAGGCATACCTTCCGGCTCGACCGAAGTGGAAATCCGCGCCGTGCGCGACTCGTCGGAGCATGCCGACGGCCGCGACGTGTACATGATTTACGAACCCATGGCGGCTGCCTTGGGCATCGGTCTTGACGTTGAAGCCCCCGAAGGCAACATGATTGTGGACATAGGCGGCGGTACTACCGAAATCGCCGTGATATCGCTGGGCGGCATCGTCAGCAACAAGAGCATACAGATTGCCGGCGACGACCTCACCGAAGACATCCAGAACCACATGCGTCGCGCACACAACGTGAAGGTGGGCGTACGCACCGCCGAGCAGATTAAAATGCACGTAGGATCGGCCCTGACCGAACTCGACAATCCGCCCGAGGACTACATAGTACACGGCCCCAACGTAATGACTGCCCTGCCTATGGAAGTGCCGGTGAGCTACCAGGAAATCAGCCACTGCATAGAGAAGACCATCTCCAAAATCGAGGCTGCCGTACTGGGCGCGCTTGAGCAGACTCCGCCCGAACTCTATGCCGACATTGTACGCAACGGCATCTATCTGGCCGGCGGCGGCGCCATGCTGCGCGGGCTTGACAAACGTCTGACCGACAAAATAGGCATACAGTTCCATATTGCCGAAGACCCCCTGCTGGCAGTGGCCAAGGGCACCGGTGTGGCGCTGAAGAATATCGACAAATTCTCGTTCCTCATCCGATAAGAGAACGTGAACGAACTTATTGCATTTTTCCGGAACAACAGCAAGTGGTTTCTGTTCATCATCTATGTGGTGATCAGCTGCATGCTGTTGTTCAAGCATAACCCCTACCAGCACCATGTGTATCTGACCTCGGCCAACGCCGTGGCATCGGGCACATACAGCCTGAGCAACGAAATTACCTCCTACTTCAACCTGCGCGAAATCAATGCCGACCTCAATGCCCGCAACGCCGCGCTACAGCAGGAGGTAGTGAACCTGCGCGAACAGCTCGACATACTGCATGAGAAGAACTTCACCGATACCATGAAAGTTGACTCCACCATGCAGCACTTTGAGTTTATTGTAGCGCACGTGATAAATAACTCCGTGTCGAAACCGTACAACTACATCACCATCAATAAAGGCAGCAACGACGGCCTGAAACCCGAGTGGGGTGTGATTGACCAGAACGGCGTGGTAGGCATTGTAAGCAACGTAGGCCCGCACACGGCCCGCGTGATATCGCTGCTCAACCCCAATTTCCGCCTTTCGTGCAAGGTGAAGAACAGCGACGGCTTCGGCTCGCTGGTATGGAACGGCTCCGACCCCACTGTGGCGCTGCTGGAGGAACTGCCGCGACACACCATATACCACAAGGGCGACACAGTGGTGACCAGCGGCTACTCAGCCGTATTCCCGCCCGGAATACCTGTTGGGCGCGTAATCAGTGACAACCAAAACCGCAAAGAAAACTTCTTCACTCTCAAGATAAAGCTCTTTGCCGACTTTACCACACTGAGCAATGTGCAGGTGGTTGTGAACAGCTACCGCCCCGAACTCAAGGCTCTTGAGGCCGGCGAGAAAGAGGAAGAAGAAGAAAACATCAAGAACCCGTTCAAACAATGAGCAAGACCCTGGTGAACATATTGTTGTCGATATTACTGCTTGTACCCGTCCAGGCCATAATCTTCAACAACCTGATACTGTTCAATGTGGCAGTGCCGCTGGTGTTCATATACGTGATAATCAGCCTGCCGGTGACGCTGGGTACCAACATCTCGCTTACACTGGCTTTCATCACCGGCCTGGCCGTGGACATATTCGGCGACACCCAGGGCGTGAACGCTCTGGCATGCACCCTGCTGGCCTTCGCACGCAAGCCTGTGTACCATCTGTATATGAGCTTCGACGACGACCTGGCCGGCATGCGTCCGTCGCTGCGTACCATGGGCTATGCGCCATACATGAAATATCTGCTTACGATGACACTGCTCTATTGCTGTATGGTATTCGCGATAGAGGCATTCCAGTTTCACAACTTCAGTCTGATGCTGCTGCGGATAGTATGCAGCACCATATTTACATTCGTAATTATATACGCTATCGACAGCCTGTCGATACGACAACGCCAACGTGAGAAAAAACTATAATCTCGAAAAAAGAAAATATGTAATCGGCGCCTTTGTCGCCATAGTCGCCGCTATTTTCATATTCCGCCTTTTCGATCTGCAGATACACGACAGCACATACAAGCAGTCGGCCGATTCGAACGCCTTCCTGAAAAAGACGGTGTACCCCTCGCGCGGCCTTATCTACGACCGCGACAGCACTCTTGTGGTATACAACCAGCCTGCTTACGACGTGATGCTGATACCACGCGACGTGCAGGAATTCGATACCCTTGACTTCTGCCGGACACTGAACCTGACCAAGGCTCAGCTGCTGAAACGCCTCAGCGACATGCGCGACAAACGCCTCAATCCCGGCTATTCATCGTATACGCCGCAGAGGCTTATAGTCCAGTTGTCGTCGGAGGACTATGGCCGGCTGCAGGAAAAGCTATACCGCTTTCCAGGCTTCTTTATACAAAAACGGATACTGCGCCAGTACGCCTTCCCCACCGGTGCCAACATACTGGGCAACATACGCGAGGTGAACCGTACCGACATAGAGCGCGACCCGTATTATGCCGCCGGCGACTATACCGGTGACCTCGGCGTGGAAAAAAGCTACGAAGAATATCTGCGCGGCGAAAAGGGTACCGAAATACTTATACGCGATGCCCGCGGACGCATTCAGGGCCGCTACGAAAACGGAGCCCGCGACGTAGAGGCTGTGAGCGGACGCGACCTCTACCTGAGCATCGATGTCAAGCTGCAGCAGTATGCCGAGTCGCTTATGGTTGGCAAACGCGGAGCCGTGGTAGCCATCGAACCTGCTACAGGCGAAATACTCTGCATGGTGTCGTCGCCTACCTACGACCCGCGCCTGCTCGTAGGCCGCCAGCGAGGCGCCAACTACAGCAAGCTCACCAAAGACCCCGCCGTGCCGCTGTTCGACCGCGCCCTCATGGCCGCATATCCCCCCGGTTCGACATTCAAGCCCACCCAGGGCCTGATATTCCTGCAGGAAGGCATCATCAACCTGCAGACAGCCTACCCATGCTATCACGGCTACATCAACGGCGGCCTGCGTGTAGGCTGCCACGCCCACGGCTCGCCTCTGCCCCTGAAGCCGGCCCTGCAAACCTCGTGCAACGCTTTCTTCTGCTGGGGCTTCAAGGCCATGATTGACAAGAGGAGCAAATACGGCTCGTCGGCGAATGCCTTCGAAATTTGGAAGAACCATCTGGTGTCGATGGGCTACGGCTACAAACTGGGAGTAGACCTTCCCAGCGAAAGCCGCGGATTCATTCCTAACGCCAAATTCTACGACCGCTTCTACTCCGAGGGGCACTGGAGCGCCAACACCATTATATCGGTATCCATAGGCCAGGGCGAGATTCTGGCCACACCGCTGCAGATAGCCAACCTCTCGGCCACCATTGCCAACCGAGGCCACTACATCACTCCCCACGTAGTACGCAGCATACAGGACACCGTAATGCCCGCCGAATTTCTGGAGAAGCATATACCCACCGTCGACGCCCACTGGTACAACGACGTGGCCGAAGGCATGCACATGGCCGTGCTGGGTGGTACTTGCCGCCGCGCTGCCATTCCGGGCATTGAAGTGTGCGGCAAGACAGGCACAGCCCAGAACCCCCACGGCCAGGACCACTCGGCCTTCATGGGCTTTGCACCGTACGAAAACCCTAAAATAGCAGTCTGCGCATACATCGAAGGCGGCGGCTGGGGCGCTACCTACGGTGTGCCTATCGGCTCGCTGGTAATGGAAAAGTATCTCAACCGCACCATTTCGCCGGCACGAAAAGGCATGGAGGAACAGATGATGAACATGAGCGTACACTACGCCCCGCCAAAACCGCCCAAACCGAAGACGGCAAAGACCGACAAAAACAAAACCAAGGAAAAGAACGGCAACAAAAAGGCTCGGAAAACCGAATCGAAAACGGATTCTTCAATCATAAGCCGGCCGAAGGCATCGCTGAGTGCCCAGAAATTCGCTTCCGGTCTGGCCGACAAGCTCGGCTCGGCTTTCGCTCCCGACTCCACATCCACTGTCAATAAAAAATAATAGCAGTAAACCATGATACAGCAAAGAAACAGCGGCGCGTCGATATTGCGCAACATCGACTGGATTACAGTTCTGTTATACCTGCTAATGGTGGCGGCAGGAGTGGTGAGCATCTATGCGGCAAGCTACGACTTCGACCAGGCCAACATGTTCTCGGCCGACGAATTTTCGGGCAAACAGGTACGCTGGATTGGACTTTCGTTTCTGTTGGGCCTCGTAATTTTGCTTATCGACAGCCGCATGTACGAAACATACGCCTTTCCGATATATGTGGTGGTGATGCTACTGTTGCTTATAACGCCATATGTGGCACACGACATAAAAGGCTCACGTTCATGGATTTCATTCGGTTCAATGAGCCTGCAGCCGGCTGAGTTCGCCAAATTCGCCACGGCACTGGCATTGGCCAAGCTGTTCAGCGGCTACCATTTTATACTGAACGCCAAATTTTCGAACTATGTCAAGGCACTGGTAATCATATTACTGCCCGTAGCGCTGATTCTGAATCAGAACGAAACCGGTTCGGCACTCACGTTCATGGCCTTGTTCTTTGTGCTCTACCGCGAGGGCATGAGCGGTCTGGTATTGTTCGCAGCCCTGATTTCGGTAGTCATATTTGTGGTCGTGGTCAAATTCACAGATGTCGGCATCCTGGGCATTCCGTCGGGCGAATTTGCCATAATGGTTATGATTGCACTTATAATCATAGCCATGAGTTTCATCTACGACAAACACTTCACGGTTACACGCAATCTGGTACTGGGCTTTGCCTCGCTGGCAATCGTACTGGCAGTGCTCAGCTTTTGCAATATCGATATTCCCGGCATGCCCGTAATGCTCGGCGCCATAATAGCCGCATGCCTTTACGTGGCGTTCGAGGCAATACGCTTGCGCAGGCGCAAACTCTTTATCGCTACTGCCACAGGCCTGCTGTCGGTAATGTTCATGTTTTCGGTGAATGTAGCTTTCAACTATCTGCAGCCCCACCAGCAGCAGCGTGTGCTTGTAGCTGTGGGCATAGTCGAAGACCTGCGCGGAGCCGGCTATAACGTAAACCAGTCGAAGATAGCCATCGGCTCAGGCGGTTTCTGGGGCAAAGGCTTCCTCAACGGTACCCAGACCAAGCTCAAATATGTGCCCGAACAGCACACCGACTTCATATTCTGCACCATAGGCGAGGAAGAAGGTTTTGCCGGCGCTTTGGCAGTGACCATGATGTTTCTGATACTGATACTGCGCATAATAACTCTCGCCGAACGCCAGCCCACCACCTTCGGCCGAGTGTACGCCTACTGTGTGGCATCATACCTGATATTCCACTTCTGTATCAATATAGGCATGGTCATAGGCCTGTGCCCTGTCATAGGCATACCGCTGCCGTTCTTCAGTTACGGCGGTTCATCGCTGTGGGGCTTCACAATACTGCTGTTCATACTGCTGCGCATCGACGCCAACCGCAAGATGGTGCGGCGTTGACAGCTTGGATGCTACCTCCGCAGTTTTTTGGGGAAAACCATTGAGAAGAAGTTCCCGTTTACACCCCATTTTGATTAAGAGCTTGTTAAATAACAGAAGAGGCCGCCCCGGGGCGGCCTCTTCTGTTATTTAACAAGCTATAAGGCTTTTAGATGCGGTCGAGTACAGTGCCGATAAGGTCGCGTATGCCCGATTTATAGTTGGGGTTGGCCTCGGTGTTGAAGCGGTTTGCTATGATGCTGCAGACAGTCATGGCTTTATGACCCATGAGTTTGCCAAGGCCTTGCAGTGGAGCCGATTCCATTTCGTAGTTGGTGATTTTGCGTCCTTTGTATTCAAAGGCTTCGATGCGGTGGTTGAGGTCGGGATTGGCCAGTGGCAGGCGCAGTTCGCGGCCTTGAGGGCCATAGAAACCTACCGCCGAGATTGTATTGCCGCGCACCATATCACTGCCGCCGATGCGGGCTACCAGTTCGGGGTCGGCATCGACTACGTAAGGTTTGGCCCATAGCGGATTCCAGCCGGTATGGCGGCAGAGTTCGTGTTCGAAGTCGAGGTCGGCTACCAAGTCGCGTCCGGCATAGTAATTGAGTACGCCGTCGAAGCCTATCGACTTTTCGGCTATTACCGGGGTGCCGAGCGAGAGTTCGGGTTGGAGAGCCCCCGATGTGCCTATGCGCACCAAAGTAAGCGAACGTATTTTGTCGCTTACCTCGCGTGTATCGAAGTCGATGTTAGCCAGGGCGTCGAGTTCGTTGATTACAATGTCGATATTGTCCGGTCCGATACCGTGGCTGAGGCACATTATGGGCTTGCCGTTATATGTGCCGCCTATGGTGTGGAATTCGCGCGACGATACTTCAAAGTCCTTGGTGTCGAAGAAGTCGGCCACCATATCTACGCGTGCCGGGTCGCCTACCAGTATCACACGGTCGGTAAGCTGTTCGGGCAGCAAGTGGAGGTGGAATATACTGCCGTCGGGGTTGATTATCATTTCCGATTCCGGAATAACTTTTTTAAATTTGGGTTCGTTGCTCATGGAGTGTATTCTGATAATGTTAGGAGCTGGTTTAATTACTTGATGTGAACGCCGTGGCGGTCAATCGTTGAGTGATTTTGTGATAGAGGCCGCAGCCACCGGACTGCAGGCTGAAATCCATTTCAAAATATGCTGCCACAGCGTTAACATTAGTTTTTAAACGAGCTTTAAATGTTAGTTTTCAAATAGTCATTTAATTTATAACGGAAGCGGGGACTTCAGTGTTTTGTCAAGTTTTGGAAATAACACCGTAGCGTCCGCCGGGCAATGTGATTATCAGGTCGGCCATTTCCATTTCAAATAGTGTGGAACTGAGGCTGGCGAACGGTATGCCTAATTGCACTACAAGATCGTTGACTGAGGCATCGGGATGTTGTCGCAGATGGTCGACAATGCGCTGATGCAGTGGCGACAGGGGCTTAAACAGCTCGGTCTGCCGGGCCTCGCCGGTCTGTCGTGGCCATCCCATAGCCTGTATGAGTCCGTCGCAATCGGTAAGCATCTGCGCGGCGTTGTTGGCAATAAGGTTGTTGCAGCCGCGCGAGTATGTGTCGCATGGCCGTCCGGGCACAGCGAATACCTCGCGGTTGTATTCAGAACCTATGCGGGCTGTGCACAGGGCGCCCCCGCGACTGTCGCTTTCCACCACAATAACAGCGTCGGCCATGCCGGCCACAATGCGGTTGCGGGCCAGGAATGCGCCACGGTTTGGCGATGCAGACGATATGTATTCGGTGACTATCGAGCCTCCGGCTTTGACTATCCGTGCGGCTTCGCCACGATGGTCGGCCGGATAAATCATGCGCAGTCCGTGGGCAACCACGGCTGTGGTAGGCAGGCCATACTGTAGTGCGGCTCTGTGGGCCGCTATGTCGATGCCGTAGGCCAGACCGCTAACAATGGTCACGTCGCCTATCTGTTCTTTGATGGCGCGAACGAGTTCGCCTACAAAGTTGGTGCCGAACGATGTCGCGTGGCGGGTACCGACTATGGCAATACTGCGCAGCGGGTCGTGGCAGCCGTTGCCGAGCGAGTAGAGCATCACAGGCGCATCGGCGCACTCCCGGAGGCGGCGCGGATAGTCTTGGTCGGTAAAGAAGCATGAGCGTACATTGTTGTCGGCTATAAATTCGGCTTCGCTGACGGCTATTTCAAGCAGTGACGAGCGGTATTCGCTGTCAGCCAGGTCCGATTTAACTCCCATACGGCTACGCAGGCTGCGTGCGTCGAGCCTGAAGAACTCCTCAGGAGAGCCCAGGCGGCGCAGCATTTCGCCGGCTGTGGTGGCGTTCATACCCCGCAGCAGCGAAAAGGCTATTTTATATGCGAGTCCGGAGGCTTGCATGCTTGTCAGGATTCTTTATGCAGGTAAGGGGCAAAGGCTTCGGCCAGTACGTCGCCGCGGCTCAGGCGTCCGTTTTCAAGGCAGGCTACTTCGACAATACCTTCCACTACCGGAGTGCCGTTGGCGCTGTATATGTCCTGTTCGAACACGAACAGCGGCCCGCGCCTACTGATGTTCAGGCAGCTGACTATGCTGTCGCCCAGACCCAGAGGCTTGCGGTAACGAATTTCGACACGGCTCAGTACCGGGTCGATACCGCGGCAGTGCATGTCGCGGAAGCTCAGTCCGGCGCTTTCGCAGAATTCGTGGCGGGTGTGCTCCATATAGTGCAGGTAGTTGGCATTGTTTACTATGCCTTCTACGTCGACTTCGTAGTCGCGCACTTTCATGGGCAGCTTGAATATATAGTCTTTCATTAGAGGCTGTTTACCTTGTTGATGGCTTTACCGGCGAGGAAAGCGGCTACGTTGTCGGCACAGATTTGCAGCAGGCGTTCGCGAGCTTCGGTCGACTGCCATGCCACATGGGGAGTAATCACGCAGTTTGGGGCGCTCAGCAGCGGGCAGTCGGCATGCGGCGGCTCGCATTGCAGCACGTCAAGGCCTGCTCCGGCTATGCGGCCTTCGCTCAGGGCCGACGCCAGGGCCTGCTCGTCGACCAGTCCGCCGCGAGCGGTGTTTATCAGCAGGGCGGAAGGGCGCATCAGCCGCAGGGTATCGGCATTGATGAAACCGGCATTGTCGGCACACAGCGGGGCGTGGAGCGAGATTACGTCGGCCCGGCCGAAGAAGTCCTCTTTACTGACTTTTTCAACCCATTGGGGCAGCTTGTCGGCGCTTTTGGTTGTGAAAGCTATGATTTTCATGCCCAGGGCATGTAAAACCCCGGCCATTCGCATGCCTATATTGCCCAGCCCGTAAATGCCGGCAGTCTTGCCACTGAGTTCTGTTATGGCTCCGAGGCGGTAGCTGAAGTCGGCGCACGCTGTCCAGTCACCGCGGCGCACGCTTTGCGAATATCCTCCGGTGTTGTTGGTGAGTTCAAGCAGCAGCGACAGCGCGGTCTGAACCACCGACTCTGTGGAGTAAGCCGGAATATTGCATACCGTAATGCCGCGTTCGCTGCAGGCCGCTATGTCGACATTGTTATAGCCGGTGGCGAGCACACCCACATATCGCAGGCGTGGCAGCCCGGCTATGGTGTCGGCATTGAGCACTACTTTGTTTGTAATCACAATTTCCGCATCGGTGCAGCGCTCCGCTATTTCGTCGGGAGCGGTACGTTCGTAAACGGTGAGTTTGCCCAGACGGGCAAGGGCATCCCAGCTGAGGTCGCCGCTATTGGCTACATAGCCGTCGAGTACTACTATATTCGTTTCCATATGGCAAAGATACAAAATTTTTGCAAACTATCGGCAGGTGGCGGGCAGTACTTTGTCCAGCCAGCTGAAAACGGTATCGTAGAAGGCCGCGCGTACTGCCGGGGACGAAAGCGCCAAATCATGCAGGCCGTCGGGAATCTCCACTTCGGTGACATTGTTGCCAAGTTCGCGACCCAGTTTGCTGATGTGTTCCACGTTGAGCACGGCGTCGCCATGCATGAAGGTGTCGTTCCACTCGTTGCCGTACACGCTGTTGTCGGAGTGCAGCAGCAGTATGGGTACGGCTATCTTGGGGTGCTTGCCCCGCAGTGCTTTCTGTGCCGAGCTGATGGCGTTGACCCACGATGCCTCTACTTTCTCGGGCTTCTCGGTTTTCCACGCGGTGTTGAACTCCCACTCGCCGTGGTGCTTTTTGAGCAGCGACTCGGCATAGAGCGATTCACTGCCCTGCGATATTTTCATATTCGGGAAAATATGGCTCAGAATGCCCACAAAGGGTATTGCCACATTGCGCATGAAGCCGTTGAAGTTCCAATCCAGAAACGGACTGTTGAGTATCAGCGCGTCGACCGGCGCCTGAGGGTTCAAGGTAAGATAGTACGACGTAATAAGTCCGCCGGTGCTGTGTCCCATCAGTACTATACGATCGTGTTGACGTCCGTCGCGAGCTATCACTGCCAGGGCCGAGTCGATGTCCGGAAAATATTCCTTGAGGCTGCGGGCCTGGAATTTGCGCTGTCCGGGCAATATGGAGCGTCCGTACTTACGCAGGTCGAGGGCATAGAAGTCGTAGCACGAGTCGGCGAAGCGGTCGCCCTCCTCGGCCTGGAAGAAGTAGTCGTTGTAGCCGTGTACGTAAAGCACGCTTGCCCGGGGCTTGTGGCAGGCTGCGAGTTTGCGTACTATAGTGCAGCGCTCCGGGCCAGCATAGTCGGCAGGCTGTTCGATGTACTGCATCTGGTAGCCTTGGCCGAGAACAGTGTCGGGCTGCCACTGCGCCACGGCCTGCAGAACCCAGACCGTGAGCAGTACAGCGAATATTAAAAACTTTTTCATGAATTCATAACCGCCGGGCTACGAAATAAGTTCAACTCCGATACCGGGGCGGTCGGGAATGATAACCTTGCCGTCGACGATTTTAATGCCGTCGAATCGGTCATTGGCAATGAGCAGGTTGCCGTCGAGGTCGGCCCAGTCGACCATCGGAGCCAGCTGTGCGGCAGCGGTGACGGCGCACGAAGTTTCGGTCATGCAGCCCAGCATCACTTTCATGCCCAGTGCGCGTGCCAGCACGGCCATCTTGTAGGCTTCGTGCATGCCGGTACTTTTCATCAGTTTGATGTTGATGCCGTCGTAGGCTTCAGCAGCGCGCTTTACATCGGGCAGGCGCTGCAGAAATTCGTCGGCGATGATAGGCAGAGGCGAGCGTTCGCGCAGCCATGCGGTATCGTCGATTCGTTTTTTATCAAAGGGTTGTTCTACAAACTTGCAGCCGCGTTCGGCAAGCCAGTGACACATGTCGAGAGCCCATTCGCGGTCTTTCCAGCCTTGGTTAGCATCGACACACAGGGGCACATCGCTCTTGGCGCGAATCATTTCCACCAGTTCCTTGTCTTTGTCGAGGCCCATTTTTACTTTAATCATTTTATAAGGCGAGGCCTCATCGATTTTCTTGTTTACAATCTCAGGTGTGTCGATGGTGATGGTAAACGAAGTGTTGGGGCAGTTGTCGGGGTTGAGTCCCCAGATTTTGTACCAAGGCTGCCCCATGATTTTGCCCAGCAGGTCGTGCAGGGCTATGTCGACCGATGCTTTTGCAGCGCGGTTGTCAGGCGCCACAGAGTCCATATAGTCATGAATTTCCTCGATGCGGAACGGGTCGGTGAACTGAGTCAGGTCGAGGCTGTTGAGAAACTTGCATACACTCTCTACGTTCTCGCCCAGATACGGAGGCATCGAAGCCTCGCCATAGCCTGTGATACCGTCGTATTCCAGGGTCACCTGTACGTCGGGGGTGGTGGTGCGTTGCGATTTGGCCAGGTTGAAAGCATGGCGCAGCTGCAGTTCGTATGGTTCGAATTTCAGATTGAGGCGTCCCGAGGGAGTGGTGCGTCGGGTAGCTGTGTCGGCTCCGAATGCCGACATTGATATTGGGCTGGCTGCAAACAAGGCGCCCAGAGCGCCGGTACGCAGGAAATTACGTCTGTTCATTTTGGAGGTAATGTTTATTTAAAATACCAGGGATGGTCGATTACACGGGTGATGCCCGTTGAGCCTTCGTTGCCTTGGATGCGCACGGCATGCAGGAATGGTGTAGTAAGGTAAGCCGCCGATTGCGGGTCGACGCTATTGCGTTTAACACGGCCCGACGAGTGTACATAGTTGCCGTCGTGGTCGTAAATGGCCACATGGGTTACCTTGCCGGTGTCGGGATTGCCGAAAAACAGAAGGTCGCCGGGTTTGCAGCTGCGCCAGTCGGTGGCTTCGATACGAGTGCCGGTGCGGGCCTGCTGCGAGGCGTCGCGCATCAGCATTATGCCGTTGCTGAGGTAACTGACTTTCGACAGTCCGGAGCAGTCGAGGCTTTTAGTCGAAGTGCCTCCCCAAAGATAGGGCTGTCCTTCCATCGAATATGCCATGGTGAGTATTTTGCCGGCGTCGAAAGTCTGGTCGGCCCAGTCGATAGCCGGGGTGAACGATGCAGCGTCACCCCAGCCGGTACGGCCATCGGGCAGGGCCACTTTCACGCGTCCGGCGGCTGTTTCCAGCGGGCCTTCGACTATACAGCCGTTTACCAGGTCGGTTACGGTGCTTTGCATGCAGTTGGTGGTGGGGTCGGTGTAAAGCCGAATTTGATAGTTGGCTGTCATGACCAGGCGCGGAGCCTTGCGCCAGTCGGCATATGTGTCGGTGGTGATTGTCTGGAGCGAATTGTCCACAATCCAGCCGGTGTAGCCGTCAGGACTCTGCACTTTGTACCAGTCGCCGTCTTTTTCAAGCAGCTTCACCGGAGTGCCCATAATCACCTGCGAGCAGAGTTCGCGGGGATGTCCGGGATTTGTGCGCATGTTGGCCACGGAAATCTTTACCAGGGCGAATTTGTCGTTTGAGCCTGGTTTGTCCACTTCCAGCGCCATGGCGCCGAAACTTATGTAAAATATGGCCGCAAGTGCGGCAAGAATATTGTGTTTCATTCTACAGGTAGTATTTCAATGATTTCGAAATTTTGGTTCCATGCCGGATAAAACAGGTTGCCGCGCGAACATTCAACTTCGCCTGGCTGGAAATCTACGGTTTCGGAGCGCACAAAGCGTTTGGCCGGATAAAGTTCGCCGCACACACCCCGGTTTGAGGCAAAGCGGTGGGCGTCCATGCCGGTGGAGTAAAAGCGCTGTACGGCGGGGTCGCTGCTGTTGCTGTATCGGCCGAACGATACATCGACAGGTACCCAACCTACGCCTTCGAAGTAGACTTCGGCCCAGTCGTGATAGTTTTTTTCGCCCGGATGCAGCATCCAGCCGCTTTCCCATCGAGCCGGAATACCCAGCGAGCGCATCAGCGATATGTACAGCAGCGATACCTGGCCGCAGTCGCCGTGTCGTTCGGTGACTACATATTCCGGTATGCACTCTATGGTGCTGTACTCACGGGCTCCTGCCCAGAGGTAGTTCTGGATGATATAGTCGTACACCATTTCGCTGCAGCGGTATGGGTCGTTTTCACCACCTACAATACTGCGTGCCAGTTGCTCCATGCAGGGCATGTGCGGATACTCGGCTGCCGTGTAGCGGCGATAAAGCTCGGAGTCGGTGTCGTACGAACGTATGTTCCTGCGTATATAATCGGGCGAGAAATACTGTCCGCGTGTGATGAACTCTCCCTCGTAGCTCAGCAGAGTGCTTTCGCCATCGCGCACCGGCTGCTCGAAGTACACGGTATGATGTACCGACTGAGTGCTGTCGCTGACAATATATCGGGCCGGAGTCGCATCGGTGATTCGTATGTGGTCCTGGCGGGCGCTCCTGTGGGGCAGTGGCATCCATACCCGCAGGGTGTCGCCTTTCAGCGCAGGATGCCAGGGAACCTCTATTGTGAAGCGGTAGCGGACCTTATGGGCCGCACCGGTCGGATTGTTGCCGTGGTAGTAGCTTAGTACCGAGTCGACATAGCTGATGCGCTTTGGCGAAGCCGTGGCACCGCGCGAGGTCACGCCGCCGTTCATTTCGGGGTTGAGTAGCATGAGATTGCGCGGCCCCTTGCGGAACACACGCTTTTGACCGTTGAAATCCTTTGTTTCAAGGTATTTCTTTTGGATAAAATCGGCTATTTGTGCGTCTGTTATGTCCGGAAAGTCGGCACGGATTATCTCCGAAGCTTCTTCCACGGTATATGGAAAATCGCCAGCAGTGCGTTTGGCGATGGCCGCGGCTGAGTCAGCCTCGAGCCATCCGGGCACATCGGCCCGGCAGTCGGTGTAGCAGCACAGTGCGGCAATGGTTGTGAGCGTTATCAGCGGTTTCGTAGTCATATATATTATAATAGTATAATGTCGCCGAAAAATTCCGGACGATGAAAATCGGGTGCGGGAGTATCAATAGGGTTCCAGCTCAGATAGTGCGGCTGACTGGCCGCGCTGGCGCATTTATAGAAATTGCCACGCATTTTCAGCGCTTCGCCTTTGTATTCCACACCGATAAGGTCGAGCGGTATTACCACCAGCAGATTCCAGGTAAAGATGCCCTCAAGTTCGCGGAATGGACGGCTACCGCACGAACCGTAGCGTCGGATTCTCGCAATCTCGTTGTCGGTAAGGCGGGTAGGGGCCGGACGCTCCATGCGGTGCGAGGCGTTGACGGTGCCGATGCAGTTGAATTCGAAATTCCAGTACTCACCTCCCGGTACCGGTTCGACGAAGAATTCCACACAGCTGTCTTCGCTAACCTTCGACTGGTTGGTGAAATTCTCCGCACGAAGAAAATTACAGCGTACAAAAAAGTCGATATAAATATTCTTGCCGCTGTGAGCCGCCGTAAAGGTGGTCAGAGGCTGATACGGAAACTGTTCGCGCCAGTTTACCGCCTCGATTGTGCGTCGGGTAGCCTTTTCGTCGAGCAGATTTACAATGGCGTCGAACGACGACAGAGAATCGAGTTGCGGAAGATAAGAAAATTCAATTTTTTTGGGAGTATTCATGGCGAGGATATTGAGTATAGAGGCGATATTTGATTCGATATTGGTTATATAAAGCACATTATCGCGCCTATTATAGCCATTACAATCAGCACTGCACCCACAATCCGGTTCACCAGCCATAGCGAGCGGACATTGAATCGCCTCCGCAGCTTGTTGACAAGCCATGTGATGATGTACCACCACAGCACAGCTCCGCCGAGTATGGTGGTATAGGCCCAGATGTAGTGGTGAATGCCGAATTCAGGCAAAATGAAGTTGAAACGCGCAAACAGGCCGATAATAAAGAAAAGAATGAGAGGATTGGAAAAGGTCAGCAAAAAGCCTGTGACGAAGTCTGACCAGAAACTCGACGCGGCCACTTCGGCCGATTTTAGTTGCCTGGTAGGATTCTTGCGGAAAAGGAATATGCCGAAAGCGGCCAGAACCACACTGCCGATTAGCTGTATTACCAGCTGGTGAGAGTCGATGAATCCGGTTACAAAACTCAGGCAGAAACCGGTAAGGAGGCAATAAAGCAAATCGCTCAGTCCGGCGCCAAGTCCGGTGAAGAATCCGGGCCAGCGGCCTTTGCTGAGTGTACGCTGAATTACCAACATGCCTATTGGCCCCATCGGAGCTGAGATAAGGGCGCCGATAGCAAGTCCGCGTGGTAATATGTACAGGAATTCATGCATTGTTCTGTAGCTGCTGAGGCTTTTCGTTCCAGTCGTAGCTACAAAGTTAGTGAAATGCGGCGAATTTGCCAAATATTTTTTTGCCTCGTTCAGTAATGTTTAGTAATGTTTAGTAAAAGCTTGTCTGACTTAGATAGAAACGATACCTCCGGGCTATATGCCATACCACGAGCCTGATAAGGGTAAAGCCGATTATTACTGTAAAGATAGCCAAAGTGTTCAGGTCGGTGCAACAGCCGGCGGTAAATTTCGGCAAAATTTCGTACCTTTGCAAAAAATTTCTATCGTAAAAAATGATGCCGGAGATTAATTTGAGTCGCGGGCTTATGGGAATATCGCCCGTAATTATATTTCTATTGCTTTATGTTGTTGTATCAGTAGTCATAGGCGACTTTTATCGCATGCCTTTCAGCGTGGCTTTGCTATGCGCCTCAGTGTGGGCCATAGCCACATACAAGGGCAGATTGACTGAGCGCATTGAGGTATTTTCGCGTGCCGCCGGCCATGCCAATATCATATATATGATATGGATTTTTATTCTTGCCGGAGCTTTTGCGGCGATTGCCAAGGAGATAGGAGCGGTTAACGCTACAGTTGGCCTGATACTGCGTCTGCTGCCGGCCGGACTGATTGTCCCCGGCATATTCGTTGCCTCTTGCTTTATATCGCTGGCAGTGGGCACGTCGGTTGGCACTGTGGTGGCACTGACACCGCTGGCAACCGAAATAGCCGGAGCCTCGGGCGGCAGTACTGCCTTTATGGTAGCGGTTGTGCTTGGCGGAGCTTTTTTCGGCGACAACCTGTCGTTCATCTCCGATACCACCATTGCAGCCACCCGCACCCAGGGCTGCGAAATGGCCGACAAATTCAGAGCCAATGTGTGGCTGGCCGTTCCGGCGGCACTTGTCACGCTGGCTTTTTATATGATTGAAACCCCCGAGTTCGCAGTGCCCGATAGCGGAGCACCGGCACAGTCAGTGTGGCTGGTATTGCCGTATATGATAGTGATAGTTACGGCAATAGTGCGAATGAATGTCAATATAGTGCTTAGTCTTGGCATAGTGGCGTCGCTTGTCATAGGCATAGCGCAGGGCCACCATATGCTCGACCTCTGCGGCTTTATGGGCAGTGGCATCGACGGCATGGGCGGCCTTATAGTGATAACACTTATGTCGGCCGGTATGCTCGGAGTGGTGAAGGCATCGGGCGGTATTACATGGCTGCTGCAGGTGCTTACAGCCAGGGTCAAGGGCACTCGAGGCGCGCAGTTCTGCATAGCGCTGCTGGTAAGCCTGGTAAACCTGTGTACGGCCAACAACACCGTGGCTATCATTATTGTAGGTTCGATGTCGAAGGAGATTGCACGCCGCTATGGTGTAAGCGCAAGCAAGACAGCCTCGCTGCTCGATACATGTTCGTGTATAATCCAGTGTCTGATTCCATACGGAGCCCAGACTCTGCTGGCCTGCTCTCTTTCAGGCCTGTCACCTGCCGAGCCGTTTGCATACCTGTATTATCCATGGGCTCTCGCAGTGATGGTGATTGCCTCTATTTTCCTTAAAGCCGTGAAATGAAACTGTATATCGCTCCACTGCAAGGCTATACCGATGCCCCTTTCCGCCATTTTCAGCAAGAGATTTTCGGCGGTGCCGACGGTGCGTTCACTCCCTTTCTGAGAGTTGAGAAGGATGAACCTTGCCGCCGCACTCTGCGCGATATCGAATCGGCGCTCAACGAAAACCATAAGCCCGTGCCGCAGATTATTTTCCGCGACGCCGACGAGTTTGCTCAACTTGCCGCTGCGCTGAAAGCACGTGGATTCAGGCGCATAGATTTGAATTTAGGCTGTCCATTTCCGCGGCAAGTGCACAAGGGCCGAGGAGCCGGCGTGCTGCTCCGCCCCGATGTTCTGGAGTCTGTAGCCGATATGGTCCGCGACGATTCGGCTGTGGAATACTCGGTGAAGATGCGCCTGGGGGTGGATAGCCCCGACCAGTGGCGCCCATTGGTCGCCGCGCTCAACAGCATGCCTCTGGTGCATGTGGCGGTGCATCCGCGATTTGCACGCCGGCAGTATCGCGGCGATTTGCACTACCATGAATTCGAAGCATTGGCCGCCGCGCTGCGGCATCCGATATTGTTCAACGGCGAAATAGGCACTCCCGACGATATCGCGGCGCTGTCAGCGCGGTATCAGTGGCTGCACGGAGTCATGGTTGGTCGCGGTATATTGAGCAGGCCGTCGCTTTTCGCCGAGTACCGCAGTGGCGAGAAATTGTCGCCTGACAGGCGCCTGAGTCTTCATCTGCAGCTGCACAATGCCTTGCTGGAGCACTACGGGGCGATGTTGTGCGGCGAGCATCAGGTGTTTGCAAAAATTAAAACCTTTTGGGACTATCCGCCCGATTGCATCGATAGCCGCATATTGAAGAAGCTGCTGAAATCGCGCGACATTGCAGACTATAAGGCCCGCTTGCAGTTTTATGTAACCCCATAACATAACCTGAGTAAAGTACGAACAATCACGCCGCAGCAACAAAAAAAGTCCGAAACTTTTCGTTCCGGACTTTTTTTAATGAGCCGCGAGCGGGGCTCGAACCCGCGACCTTTTCGTTACGAATGAAATGCTCTACCAACTGAGCTATTGCGGCCTGTGTGCATCGGCAAAATTAGCGTTTGCAGATGCAAAGTTACTAATATTTTAGCGATTGTTTGCTATAAGAGAGTATAATTTTTGCTTTGTCGAACAAAAATTGTGCTGCCGAGGCATTGCTCACTTCCGGCGTTACGCTGCCTACTACAGTGGTCTGGTAGTAGCCGCTGCCATTTGTGGTCATGGTTACAGTCACCGGGGTGAGGGTGAATGTGTAGTCTTCTTCGGCTACGCTTTCCTTTTCGGTCAGTTCTATGATGTAGTCGCGCAGGTCGATAAAATCATAGCACTGGTTGGTGGAGTCGTATGTAGCGTAGAACGAGTGTATGTTGTCGGGCAGCGAGTTGTCGGCAAAGAATTTGTCTTTGTCTTTGCTGAGTACCATAAGTATATACTTGGGTGGCTCTATGCCGGCGTTGTTGTCGAGTGCCGAAACAGGCAGACGCATGGACAGGCTGTTTACGAGCTGAAACTGAGCTTTGTTGCTGTTGTAGCTGGCCAGAATTTCCGGAGCCGGGAAGCGCATCTTGACTTCGTAGGCGGCAGGCGATGCAATAACTGCAGCTCCGTTTGCCACCATGTCGGTTATGGTTGCGTTGGGGGTGTAGGTGAGCTGGTTGTTTGTAATAACCTCCGGGGTCACACCGAAATAGTTGCCCGAAAGGTGCTGTATGGAGTCGCGTTCCAGCTTTTCGGAGTAGAACTTGCGGGTGTAGTACATGCGCAGGGTCGACTGTCCTATGCGTGTAAGGCGTCCGCTACCGAAGCTGTTCTGCACTGCAAGGCCTTTGAATATCTGCGATGTGAATGTTGCCGGATCGGAGAATGCCGAAGGATTGGCCACGTACGCATCGTACAGACGCTTGCCGATTGACAAGTCGAGGGGTACTTTGAGTTCGCGGTAGGTGGCGCTTTCGGTGCTTGACACTGAGTCGAGGCGGAAGTTGGCCATCGTATATATCCGTGAGCCTACGGGCGCGTTGGTGTTGTAGTAGTCGTTGAGTTCGGTATTGGTGTAGATAGGATAGGGCAGGTCGCGCTCAAGCTCGTAGACGGTGAGTCCCATGGGTGCAATCGAATCGCCTATGTAATCGCCGGTAGGCACACGCATGATGAGGTGCAGTGAGTCGATGGAGGTTACGCCATCGGTCTGAATGTTTGCCGCGGGCATGAACTGCGACACAAAATAGCTGCGGACTGAGCCGTAGCCTTCTATTTCGATGTCGCCCAGCAACTGGGTTAGGGTGCGCGACTGTACATTGTCGTTGCGCACCGAGTTGCCGCTTACGGTAAAGGCGGAGTCGATGATTATGTCGATCTGTTCGTCGATTACCGACTGGCCTATGCTTGATGTCTGTTCGCAGGCACCGAGAGCAAACAGCAGCGGCAGTGCGAGTGCGCCGGTCAGACGGCTGATAAATCCGGAGTGCATATGTGGAATATTGGAGTAGGCTTTAATAGGTCAGGCTTCGAGCGAAGCGTAGAAATTATAGTAGGCGTCGGCGTAGTTTTCTGCGCCCGGATAAGGCATGAAAGGTTTGCCGGAAGCTTTGGCGTACTCCACAAGTTCGGGGTCGACATCGTCGGTGGCCTGTATGATAGCGTCGGCGTGGTCGATGGCGAATTTGTTGAGGGTCTTGAAGTCGACCGCTTCAGTGCCGAGAGTTTTCAGGAGTTCGTCATCAAAACCTTCCATTTTAAGTTTTTCGCGGAATCTTGGGTCAAGAGTGCCATTGAATCCGTTGCCGAATAGGCTGTATACCATCTTTGCGCCCACGAAGGATGGATCTTCGGCATAGCTGTGTTTGATGTACAGCGGCGCAAGTGCGGTAATCCAGCCCGAGCAGTGTATGATGCCGGACTCCCAGCGGAGCTTGCGTACAGTTTCGATTACGCCGCGTACGAAGAATATACAGCGTTCGTCGTTCTCCTCAGGCATGGTGTTGATTTCAAGGTCTTCGGCACGCTGACGCAGGAAATAGTCGTCGTTGTCGATGAAATATACCTGCATACGCGAGGACTGCAGAGTCGCTACCTTGATGATAAGTGGGTGGTCGTTGTCGTCAATAACTATGTTGACTCCCGAAAGGCGGATTACCTCGTGGAGTTGGTTGCGGCGTTCATTAATGCAAGCGTAGCGCGGCATGAATGTTCTGACTTCCAGCCCCTTTTCAATCATGCACTGGGGCACCATCTGGCCGAGCGTAGACATTACGTCGGATTTAAGATACGGGGTAATCTCCTGGGAGATATATAGCACTTTCTTTAAGCTCATTAAAATGCGAATTTTGATTTTATCCGCAAAGTTACGAATTTATTTCCGAATACAGACAATAAAGTCAGGGCGAAACGTTTTTTTTATATTTTTTTGTGTGAAATCCACCGAACTTTACTATCTTTGCACGATAAATAATGTAATGGCGTTTTAACTTTTGCGTACAGCAGAGGTCAAACCAATACAGACATGCTTGTTTTGCAATCTATAAATACCAACTGATAATGAAAAAATACGCAGTATTATTGGCGATGATTATCGCTGTAGCATTCGTGGCGGCTGCTCAGGATGTAGTCAAATGGACCCACAGTGTGAAAATGACTTCGGCTACCGAAGGTCAGGTGACATTTACAGCCGCCATAGACAAGGGCTGGCACGTGTATGGCCTCGATATTCCCAAGGGAGGCCCCAAGCCTACAAGCTTCAATTTTGATAAAAGCACCGGTATTGCCACTGTCGGAGCCGTGACTTTCTCGCCCAAGCCGGTGAAAGTTCTTGACAAGGCTTTCGATATGGAACTGACCTGGTGGGCCAATAAGGCTGTCTTTACCCAGAAATTCAAGGTCACCGACCCCAAGACCGCTAAAATAGTAGTAACTCTGCGCTATATGGCCTGCAACGACACCAACTGCATGCCTCCTAAGCGCGAAACTTTTGAAATTGCTATTCCCAAGAAGAAATAATCCTTAGCGTCAACAATCATTTATCCAACTATAAGCAATGAATCATAGCAGAATTAGCCGTGCACTCACCCTGCTGATAGCCGTTTTCGCGGCCACGGTTGCATTTGCCGCTCCGACAGAGAAAGTGAAGTGGAGTACCGAGATAGACTCGCTGTCGCCCACCGAGGGTGTGCTGAAGTTTACCGCCGTAATCGATCCCACCTACCATATATATGGTATGACTCATGAGATTGACCCCTCGCTGCAGGTACAGCCTACCGAATTTACTTTCGATGCGGTGGACGGACTCGAATTTGTAGGACAGCCAACCAGCAACATCGCTGTAAAACGCGAATTAGACGAAGTGCAAAAACTTGAGATTCCAATTTACGAGGGCACAGTTATATTCTCGCAGCCTTTCAAATGGACCGGCAAAGGCGCCGTTGACATCAAAGGCAAAGTAAGTTCCATGGCCTGTGACGCCACCAGCTGTACCCCGCCGTTCAAGTACAGCTTCGATGTGATGTTCGGCAACTCTACAGCAGGCGTGGCCAAGTCCGAGCCTGTAGTGGCGACTGCCGAGCCCGTGGCGGAAGTATCGTCGGCCTCCACAACTGTGAACAGCGGCTGGTGGGAGCCTGTGCAGATGCAAAGCGCCGAGGAAGAAGAACAGGCATCGGTCTGGATGATTCTGCTTATCGGTTTCGCCGGCGGTCTGCTTGCTCTGCTCACCCCCTGCGTATGGCCCATGATTCCTATGACCATGAGCTTCTTCCTTAAAAAAGGACGTACACGCAGCAAGTCGATTAGCGATGCCATCACCTACGGTGTCAGCATTGTGGTGATTTATCTGGTGCTCGGTATCGGCATAACCCTGCTGTTCGGAGCCGGCAAACTCAACGACATCGCCACCTCGGCAGTGTTCAACCTTATATTCTTTGCGCTGCTTGTGGTATTCGCCATATCGTTCTTCGGCGCATTCGACATCAAGCTTCCCTCCAAGTGGAGCAACAAGATGGACTCGCGTGCCGAGGCCACCACAGGTGCCCTGAGTATCTTCTTCATGGCCTTTACTCTGGTGCTGGTATCGTTCAGCTGCACAGGCCCCATCATCGGTACACTGCTTGTAGAGGCCGCCTCGCAGGGCAGTCTGCTGGGTCCGGCCCTTGGCATGGGTGGTTTCGCCCTTGGTCTGGCGTTGCCCTTCGCCCTGTTCGCCTTCTTCCCCTCGCTGCTTAAGGAAATGCCCAAGTCGGGTGGCTGGCTCAACTCGGTAAAAGTAGTGCTCGGCTTCATAGAACTTATACTCTCGCTTAAATTCCTGTCGGTGGCCGACCTGGCATACGGCTGGCATATACTCGACCGAGAGGTGTTCCTGAGCCTCTGGATAGTACTGTTTGTGCTTCTGGGCATGTATCTGCTTGGTAAGCTGCGTTTCAGTCACGACTCGCCATCGGAACACACCGGCGTGTTCAGCTTCTTCCTGGCGGTAATCTCGCTGTCGTTCGCCATGTACCTTGTGCCCGGTCTGTGGGGCGCTCCGCTCAAGAGCATCAGCGCATTCGCACCGCCGCTGACCACCCAGGACTTCAACCTCTACGGCGGTACCTTCCGTGAATTCGACGACTACGACGAAGGTATGAAATACGCTCAGGACAACAAACTGCCTGTGCTGGTAGACTTCTCGGGCTTCGCATGCGTGAACTGCCGCAAGATGGAAGGCGCAGTGTTCGATACCGGCGAGGTTCGCGACATAGTAGAGAACGGCTATGTGCTTATAAAGCTTATGGTCGACGACAAGGCCCCCCTGGCCAAGCCCTACGAAGTGGAAGAAAACGGCAGCCCCACACTCATTGAAACAGTGGGCGAGAAGTGGAGCTACCTGCAGCGCACCAAATTCGGTATCAGTTCGCAGCCCTACTACGTAATCCTGAACAACGATGGCGCTCCGATGATGCCGGCCCGAGTGTACGACGAAAACGTCGACGCATTCGTGAAGTGGCTCAACGAAGGCGCCGAGAAATACCAGACTTCGAAATAGTTTATAAAATTCATAATTTATAAAGTTCATAAAGTAGGGACGCGCTATGGCGCGTCCCTACGGTTTGAAGATATGTCACATACAAGAGAAGAAAAAATCGAAGCCCTGGGCCGTGTGATTGACACCCTCGACATACTGCGTGTGAAATGCCCCTGGGACGCAAAGCAGACCAACGAGAGCCTGCGTGCAAACACCATAGAAGAAACCTACGAGCTGGCACAGGCTCTGCTCAACGACGATGCCGCCGAAATTCGCAAGGAGCTCGGCGATGTGCTGCTGCACATACTGTTCTATTCAAAAATCGGCGATGAAAAAGGCCAGTTCGATATCGCCGACGTAGCCGACGCCCTCAACCGCAAACTCATTTTCCGTCATCCGCATGTGTTCGGCAGCGTTGAAGTCAGCGACAGCCACGACGTAGAGCAGAACTGGGAGAAAATCAAACTGCAGGAGAAAGGCGGTAACCGCACCGTGCTGGCAGGAGTGCCGGCGTCGCTGCCCGCGCTTATCAAGGCATACCGCGTGCAGGAGAAAGCAGCCAACATAGGCTTCGACTGGGAGCGCCCCGAGCAGGTATGGGACAAGGTGGCCGAAGAGCGCGGCGAAGTCGACCGGGCCATTGCCGACGGCGACAAAGACAATATCGAGGCCGAGTTCGGCGACCTGCTGTTCAGTATCGTCAACGCCGCCCGCCTGTACGGTATCAATCCCGAGAACGCGCTTGAGCGCACAAACCGTAAATTCATACGCCGTTTCAACCACATTGAGGCACGTGTCGCCGAGGCAGGCCGCAAACTGTCCGATATGACACTCGATGAAATGAACGCCCTCTGGAACGAAGCAAAACAACCCGACTGCGAATGAAGCTCTGCATAACCGAGAAACCCAGCGTGGCCAAGGACATTGCCCAGATTATCGGCGCCAACGTAAAGCGCGACGGCTATTACGAAGGCGGTGACTACAAGGTGACATGGACCTTCGGCCATCTGTGTACACTAAAGGAGCCACACGACTACAGCGAATACTGGAAACGCTGGAGCCTGGCGGCTCTGCCTATGATTCCGCCCAAATTCGGCATTAAACTAATCGATGACGAGGGCATTAAACGCCAGTTTCGGGTAATCGAAACTCTCATATCTCAGGCCGACGAAGTGATAAACTGCGGCGATGCCGGGCAGGAGGGCGAACTGATTCAGCGCTGGGTAATGCAGAAGGCAAAAATAAACTGTCCGGTGCAGAGGCTGTGGATTTCGTCGCTTACCGACGAATCGATACGCGACGGATTCAAGCAGCTGCAGCCGCAGCAGAAGTTCGACAACCTCTACTACGCAGGCCTGTCGCGCGCTATCGGCGACTGGATTCTGGGCATGAACGCCACCCGCCTGTACTCGCTCAAATACTCGTCGCCGGGCAATGTGCTGTCGGTCGGTCGGGTGCAGACACCCACTCTGGCGCTGATAGTGAGCCGCCACCACGAAATTGCCAATTTTGTGCCGCAGGACAGTTGGGAACTGCGCACCAGTTACCGCGACGTGATATTTACAGCCACCGGCGACCGCTTTGCCGATGAAGCCAAGGCCGACGAAGCTGCCGCACGCATTGCCTCGGAGCCATTTACCGTTGACTCTGTAACACAGAAAAAAGGCAAGGAGGCTCCGCCGAGGCTCTTCGATCTCACTTCGCTGCAGGTAGAGTGCAACAAACGCTGGGGCTGGAGCGCCGACGATTCGCTGCGCCTTATCCAGTCTTTGTATGAAAAGAAAGTGACCACATATCCGCGTGTCGACACCACTTACCTGTCGGACGACATTTACCCCAAAGTGCCCGATATATTGCGCCGTATGACCCCGTATGCCGCCATCACCGCGCCTGTGCTTGCAGCCAAAATACCCAAGAGCAAGAAAGTGTTCGACAACAGCAAGGTCACCGACCACCACGCCATCATACCCACAGGCCAGTCGCCCTCGATACTTGTGGGCGATGAAAAGAAACTCTATCACCTGATAGCACAGCGCTTCATAGCAGCTTTTTATCCCGACTGCGAGTTCAACACCACCACAGTACTGGGCCATGCGGCAGATGTAAAATTCAAAGTCAACGGCAAGGTGATTGTCAAACCGGGCTGGCGCGATGTGTACGCCGGGCAGGCTGCCGCAGAAAGCGATGCCGAAAAGGATGGCGAGGGCAACGGCCTGCTGCCGGACTTTACCGAGGGCGAAAGCGGACCGCATACACCCGTGGTGGCCAAACGCACCACACAGCCCCCAAAATACTATACCGAAGGCACGCTGCTGAGGGCCATGGAAACCGCCGGCAAGACCGTCGACGACGAAACACTCCGTGAGGCTATGAAAGAGAATGGCATAGGACGCCCCTCGACACGTGCCGCCATTATCGAAACCCTGTTCCGCCGCCGCTACATATACCGTAAAGGCAAGAGCATAATGGCTTCGGATGCCGGTATACAGCTTATCGCCACAATACAGGAAGAACTGCTGAAAAGCGCCAAACTCACAGGCCTGTGGGAAAACAAGCTGAGGCGCATAGAGCGCGGCGAATATTCGGCATCGGAGTTTATAGCCGAACTGAAGGAACTTATAGGCCAGGTGGTGCTGAATGTGCTGAGCGACAACAGCAACTCGCGTATCGAGGTGGATAGTGCCGACAAAGCCAAGACTGCCGGCAAAAGCAAGGCGGCTGCCGGAAACACCGACAAGCCCAAGGCCAAACGTACGCCGCGCATTACAAAACTCGAGCAGGTGGCTTGCCCTCTGTGCGGTCAGGGGCATATACTCAAAGGACGAGCCGCCTACGGCTGCAGTCGTTTTCGCGAGGGCTGCGAGTTCAGGCTCGATTTCAGCGAGGCTGCCGACACGCTCACACCATCGCAGCTGGCCAAATACATTAAGAGCTCGTTTAAAAAGTGATGGAAATTTACCTGCAGTGGACAGTGGTAGGCGTGATAGTGCTTGCCGCAGTAATTTGGGTCATACGCCGCAGTCGCCGCAAAGATGACTGCAGTTGCGGCTGCGGCGGATGCCTTCTGAAAGACAACTGCAAGAGTCGGAAAAAACGGAAAGAATAGCTTGTCAATTCTGTTCGACTATCTTCTGGCGGAACTCCGAAGGAGTCAGGCCGGTATGACGGCGGAACATCCGCGAGAAGTGAGCCGGATACTGGAATCCGAGCTTGTAAGCAATCATGCCCACATCGTCGTTTGATACAGCCAAGCTGTGCTTCGCCACATTTACAAGGTGCTGAGTTATCAGCACCTTTGTTGTCATGCCTGTTTCGCGTTTTACAAGCTCGCTGAGATATTTGGGTGTAAGGCATAGTTTGTCGGCAAAATAGCTTACCGCCGGCAGAGCCTCTTTTGTGTCGGGCGAGTCGTAGTACTCCTTGAGCATACGTTCGAACTGCGCTACAATCTCGGAGTTCACTTTGTGGCGTGTAATGAACTGGCGGTCGTAAAAGCGGCTGAGATACTCCAGCAGCAACTGAATGTTGGCCGAGATGACCAGCGACGAATGGCTGTCAACCGGATGGTTCAGCTCCTTGTCGATATTGGCAAGACAGTTGATAAAAATCGCCCTTTCATCGTCGGACAGATGCAGAGCCTCCATCTGCGAATAGTCGAAGAAATCGAATGTCGAAATTTTTTCGCCCAGCGGTGTGCCGTAAATGAGGTCGGGGTGGAAAAGAACCCCCAGCACATCGTGTGAAATCTCGCCTTCGGTCATCACTACATCAATAACCTGTCCGGGCGAGAAACTCACCACAGTACCGGCCTGATAATCGTACTTGCGGCGTCCATACTTCAGAGTGCAGTTGACACCGTTTTTCAAAAACAAGGCATACACGCCATAGTGCATACGTACGTTGTCTATCATGGCCGGGGCATTGTTAAGGTCGACCACAGTAACCAGAGGGTGACGTGTAGGAAGCCCGAACAGCCTGTTGTAGGCATCCACGCAATCAATGTTGACTATCTTGTTATCCATATCGTTATCCACTTTCTGATGCAAAAATAATCAAAAAAAATGAAATCTCCGTGCTGCTTTCTGTTTCGGGTAGGTAATACGGAAATTATGGTAAATACATACCATGCCCTAAATTACGCTGTATTTATGGCTAAGAGTCGTGTTTTTATGCGCGGATTTACGTATTATGATGCAATATGATAGTGTAATGAAGAAATATCCGAAAAAAAGCTTGTAAAATCAAAAAAAAAGTATTTATCTTTGTTGCAGGTGGGATGAAGCAATGCAATGTTTCTTACGCCAGAGTGGCAGAAACCGAATGTAAAAACGAGTTTTACAAGAAGAAATGCAATTTTAGTCACACATAGTAGATATTATTCAAACAATATAATCACATCAAACATCTAAATGACCATGAAAAAACGTCTATTAACTTTCAGTATGATTTTGATTGTAGCCTTGCAAGGCATGGCTGCAAACGATGTGCCTGCGGCTCCGTCGAACCTGATTCTGAGCATGAATTCCGAATTTGACGTCGAACTTAAATGGAATCTTCCTGCCACATATGCCGACGGGCAGCCTTTTGCCGACGGCAGCAAAGTGAGCGCTGTCAAAGTGTATCGCAATAGCAGCGAAATTGCTCTGCTCGACGGCGACGCCACCACGTATATCGACTACATGGAAGGCCCCGGCCATACCGACGGTCATGGCTACGGCCTGAATGTTTATGAACTGAGTGCCTGCGTCGACAATGTATGGAGCGCGACATGCATGCCCGAGCAGATAATGGTGGGCGAAGCCGTTATCACTACTCCACTGCCCTGGGAACCAACTCTGAAGGGTATGAATGAAGGCGACTTCGGCTTCAATTGGTGCAGTTATGACGACAGCTGGGCAGCTGGCCCCGACGGTCTGGTTTTTGCAGCAGACGGTGTGAGCGCTGCCTGCGGATGGTTGGTCGGCCCTATGACCGGTTCGCTCGATTTGCTTCCTCGCCGACGCTATATGGCAGAGTTCCGGGTAGAGGCCGATGCCAATGTGCTTTATTCGGCAGGTCTGGTAAACTTTGCATCACCCGAGGCCGGGGAATCCATGAAGTTTATGCAGGTGATTTCAGGCAACTGTATAGCCGGCAAAGACAGCGGTGTGCGTCAGGTAGAGTTTGTGTACGAACCTAAGAACGGCGACACTACGTTCTGGCCCGAATCGGTGCTGTTTGCGGTCAATGCCTGTGCGCCTGCGGGCAGTGGCGAATTCAGCCTTAATCTGTCGTACCTTAAGATTACTGCCATAGAGTCAACTTCGGCCGACGCTCCGGCAGTGGTGGCCGCAACCGGTATCGAGGTTTACAATCTGCAGGGAGTACTGCTTGGAAGCGCATCGTCGCTCAACCTCGACGGCTATGCTCCCGGCCTCTATGTAGTCCGCTACATCAGCGGCAACACCGTGTGCTCCACCAAAGTGTTGGTGCAGTGATTATAAGCCGGCGGAGGTGACTCACCTCCGCCGGCAAACGATAAATATTTGGATTGTAATGCCATTTTGCCGAAATTTTCGTACCTTTGCGGTCGAATTAAAAAAACGAAAAGGCATTATGATTTTACAGTGTGCCGTCCTGTTCGCTTTTATGGCGCTGGGCGAATTTGTTGTGTACTTTACGGGTGTGCCTATACCGTCGAGTATCGTAGGAATGATACTGCTTGCCGTGGCACTGAAACTACGTGTAGTCCGCGAAATGTGGGTAAACAAAATCTCAGACTTTCTGGTGAAAAATCTCGGGTTCTTCTTCGTGCCTGCCGGTGTGGGCGTGATGAACTGCTTCGGGCTTATTTCGGAGCAATGGCTGCCTATAGCAGGCGCTTCGGTAGTGAGTACATTTCTGATTATTGCTTTCACAGGCAGAATCCATCAGCTTATCCGTAAACTAAGTGCGCATCGCAATGAACTTTATAGAGAATGAAATATTTCTGCTGTCGCTTACCTTTGCCGTGTTTCTGGCATCGCGTATGCTTCAGAGTCGCACCGGTCTTGTGTTTCTCAATCCCATACTGGTGTCGATAGTAGTGCTGATAGCTTTTCTGAGTTTCAGCGGAGTATCTTATGGCACATATTCCGACAGTTGCCGTTATATTGATTTCTGGCTCAAGCCGGCGGTAGTGGCGCTTGGAGTGCCGCTGTACCGTCAGCTCGAGGCTATAAAGAAGCAGATATTGCCACTGCTGCTGGCCGAGTTGGCCGGCTGTGTGGTGGGCATAGTGTCGGTGGTGCTGGTGGCCGAGTTGCTCGGTGCCACGCGCGAAGTAGTTATGTCGCTGGCTCCAAAAGCGGTTACCACACCCATAGCCATAGAAATTTCATCGGCTATGGGCGGTATACCGGCCCTTACAGCCTCGGTGGTAATATGCACCGGCATATTCGGTGGCATGGCCGGATTCAGAATGGTGAAAATGAGCCATATAAAAAGCCCGATTGCAACCGGCATATCGCTGGGTACTGCAGCCCATGCGGTAGGCACCTCGGCTGCGATGGAGAAAGGCTATCGCTACGGCGCCTTTTCGTCGCTCGGTCTTACTCTCAACGGACTGTTTACCGCCCTTTTGGCTCCGTTTATACTTAGCCTTATGGGATATTCTGCCTGATAGCCCATACCGAGCCTTCGATAAGGCTGACGTATATACATTGTCCGGCGGGGTCGATGTCGATGCCGTTGATTTCGCTGTTGCCTAATGACAGCGACCACAGCAGGCGCGGTGCGGCGGCGTCGCTTACATCGACGGCTGTCAGAAGTCCGCGGCGCGAGCCGGCATATACCACATTGTCGACCTCGGCCACTATGCAGGGCGCATGATCGTAGCCCAGCTGCATATCGAGAGTCCATAGTTCGCTGAAGTCGTTGCTCCGGGTCGATACCGCCACCAGTTCGCCATCCATGGTCTTGGCGTATGCGCGGCTGCCGTCGGCACTTACGCCAAGACTCTCGCGGTAGCGGTGCGAATTATCGCGCCAGATGGTGCGACCTGTGCTGCGGTCAATGGCTGTCATGTAGCGGTCAGGGGCTACGATAATCACTTTATCGGATGTTACCACAGGTACAACGTTGCCGGGGCTGAACAGGTTGTTGGTCTTGCCGTTTGTCCACTCCCAGCGCAGCTTGCCGTTGCGGGCGTCGAGGCAGCGCAGACGGGTGTCCCAGGCTCCGAAAATGATGTCGTTGCCGTCGAGTACCGGTGCTGCCTGACAGTAGTTCTGCATGTCGGAGTAGGTCCAGCGCAGCTTGCCGCTTTTGCTGTCGCGGGCTTCCATGCGCTTGTAGCCGCCCTGAAAGTATTGTCGGCCGCAGGCAAGTCCGTCGGCTACGTATGGACCGTCGGCCGATGGATAGTCCTTGACGGTGTTGCCGCCGGAGGTGTCGACGATGCGCAGGCCGCTGTTGTACGGCACTGCCAGGAGGTTGTTGCCTAAAGGTACCGGACGGCTGTACAGCGAGCCTCCGACGTGCGTCTGCCACAGCATGGCGCCGCTGTTTTTGTCGATAGCTTTTACCATGCCGGTGCTTGTGCCGAAGTAGATGTTGCTGTCGTCGATGCCAAGGCGGGTGAATACCGAAGCGCTGTCGGCCCACAGACGGCGTACGTCGAAGCCTTCGGCATGGAAGTCGTCGGCTTTGTCGGCTGTCATGGGGTGGTGTTCGGTCTTTACGGCCCATGCGTATTTTGGCGCCGGCTGTCGGTCGAGTACTTTATCATAGACGTGTATCCACTGCGGGTCGATTTCGAGTATCGAGTAGCCGTCGGTGCCGTCTTTCATGGCCAGAGCCCTTACCATTACCGCGCCGATGTCGCCAACGTGGTACGGGCGCCAGTGGTGGTAGTGGCCGTTGACGTGAAGAATTACCGGATAGTCCTGCAGCAGCGAGGCATAGTCGGCGTAGTTGTCGAGGTCGTTTTCGCGAATCGGATAGTGGTTTATTGACAGCACTTTGCGGTCGGGGGCGGCGCATACGCTGTCGAGGGTATGCCGCAGCCAATGCAGGTCTTCTTGTTTTATGTGTCCGTCGCCCATTTTCATGTACGGGCCGCAGTTGATGCCTACCACCGACAGGTCGCCTATGGTGGTGACGAACCGGTCGTTGCCCCAGAGGTCGGTGAAAGTTTTGCCGGCACTCTGGCTCCAGTTGTTCTCGTGGTTGCCCGGAATCACTGCCATCGGGTGTTTTATGCCTGAGAGTATGTTGTGGATATTGTGCAGTTCGGCGTCAGAGCCCTCGTTTGTAAGGTCGCCGCTGACTATCACCAGGTCGAACCGGTCGTTGTTTATTTCATCGACAGCATGGCGTATTACGCTATCGGCGCGGTTGTCGGGGCTGACATGTATATCGCTCAGCACGGCAATGCGCTGGGCCGGTGCGGCCATGGCGCATAGCGTCATAGCCGAAAATATAAGTTTTTTCATGGACAATTTTTCGATTGCTTCGCTCCGGCGCTTCGGCAATCGGTGTTTGACGGATTATAGTTGGCTTAGAGGGTGTTTAATAATAAATATTAAATTCCCGGTGGCGTATCTTTTAGCTAA